>Ga0316209_1000229_pt1 | contig 114655 bp, 95 predicted proteins | sample 6monopyrite_MG_FD_204945 | JGI IMG/M metagenome (GOLD analysis project Ga0316209, IMG submission 204945) | Microbial mat bacterial communities from mineral coupon in-situ incubated in ocean water Damariscotta River, Maine, United States -... | ecosystem: Environmental > Aquatic > Marine >... | reverse complement strand
CGATTCGGTGACGAAGGATGCCGCGCTGTCATTGCAATCCGCACTAAACGAACTGCGCCCGACGGGAGGGACACTGTAGGGGATGGTAAAGCCAGTGTCTCCGCCGCAAGGATTGGATGGACGCAGCTCGATTGAAAAATCGCTGCTGCCGACTTGGATATTCATGGGACTCGCGTCGATGACTTGCCAGTTCGCAGTATCTATAACCGCGGTTTGATTCAGCATGCTGCCGATGACGGCGCCGCTTGCATCGCGGACCAGTACATCAAAGGCGAGGCTTGTGCCCCACTGCGAGGCTGCAACATATCGCACCTCTAAAAGTTGGCCGGTTGCATTGCCCGTCGATGTAAACAAAACCGATTGCGCCCAATAACCCCAACCAGGGATGATGTTCGCGTTCTGCAAGTTACGCGAGGTGCCAACAAAGTCGCCATCGTCATAAAAAATTTCCGTGCTGTTTGGAGGCAGCGCCGGAGAGGACACGATCGCACGTGTTTGAAAGCTGGCGTCGATGGTGGTGATGCCATCGGAAGTGATCTGTTGCGCGTTCAGCGATGTGCTGAGAAAAGCCAGGCCGAGGCTTAGGGTCGCTCTATGGGCTGTAGAGCGGCGCAACAGATGGGGGATGGCCATGGAAGAAAGTTACCACGCAAATCCCCCGCCGTCGGAAAAACCTTTGGCCCCGCATATTTAACCAGCGGGACTCAAGTTGTTGGTCTTAGTCGCGCCGCATGAAAATCATGAGGATGCGTTGAAACATAATGACGAAATCCAGCAGTAGGGTCGCTGCGGCAAGTGCAGCCATGTTTGCTGGGAATCGTTTCATGATGTTCTGGGTGTCATACAAAACAAACGCACCCATAAGCACGACGAAACCGAAGGAAAACCAGTTTGAGTAGGCGATGTCTCCGCCAATGCCGAAGTAGGCCAGAGCAGAAATGGCAAACATGCCCCAGAACATCATCATGAGAGCGCCACCCATCATGGAGAAATCGCGCTTGGTGGTGAGGGCGTAGAAGGTCAAGCCGCCGAAGATTGCGGAAGTGAGAATAAAAGCTTGGGTGACAATGCCGCCGCCGAGAGTGAGGACATCACTTGCCACTTTTCCTTGATCCAGGAGGGCAAGGGCTAATTCATTTCCTTGGCAGAGGGCGATGTAAACCAGCGGTGCGGTGAACACTCCCATCAAAAGTCCATACATGCCGAGCCCAACGAGGCTCATGGTATTGCCGGCCTTTGCCATAAAGCGGAGCAAGAAAAATTGCGCACCGATGAACAGGAAGAAGACCATGAATCCGCCTCCGGTGAATGAAAGGACCTTTTCCATAAGGGTTCCATTGAACACCACAAACAGAGTGGTGCCCATCCACAGCAACATGGATGCACTGAGCAAGGTGTAAACCTTACGCAGAAAGGCCATCCGCGTAATGCTGTCGCCATAGGCAACAGCTTCTTGGTCGACGGCAATGTTGCCGCCAAAAGCTCCAGGTGAGTTAGCACGCATGAGTTCTATTCTATCGTTTTTGTAGGTTCAGAAATCGCGCAACGTGGCCAGCTCCAGCGGAGGACCAGTGCGCCGACGGCGGCGATTGTGAAGGGGATGAGCATTTCGGTGCCGAGCACCCAGCCGCCGATGCCGAACAACAGTCCGTAAATCAGCGCCACGCCGCTGGCCCAGCCAAAGAGGATGGGGCGCAATCGTTTACGACTCCCGTTTCCAAAGACTCCCCAGGCGCCTGCCGGAAGCACCTTGTCGTGGAAAGTGCGTAAATGCTCGCGATCCACCGGTTTCGTGAGCATGGTGACGCACAAACTGACGGCAATGGAAATGCCCACAATAAACAAGTAGGACAAAGGGTAGGGGATATCAATCAAGTCTGCCGATGCACCGAAAATGGTCAGATTCAGCATGACCGTCAGGGTGGTCGAGGTCAGCAAGGCCGACAGTTCAGTCCATGCGTTAGCGCGCCACCAGAACCATCGCATGAGGAGCGCCGGTCCGACTCCGCCGAGGAGCGAAAGCGAGAAGGTGAATAAATTGGAGATGCTGTCTGCAGCAAGCGCGAGCAATCCCGCAAGAATGCCGATGCCAATCTCGGCAAAGCGTCCCACCCAAACGTAGTGAGTCGGTTTGGCTTCCTTATTGAGGAAGCGGCGATAAAGGTCATTGACCAGGTAAGCGGAACCCAAGTTGAAGTGAGTGTCCAAGGTACTCATGAATGCGGCAAGGAAACTTGCGCATAACAAACCGAATAAGCCAGGCCCAAGCAACATGGCCATCATGCGCGGATAGGCCTCTTCATAATCCGGCACCATGATTCCCTTCGAATTTTCGATCAGGCTTAGATCACTGGTTTGAATCAGCACCATGGAGGCCAGCGCAACAATGATCCACGGCCACGGACGCAAACAATAGTGCGCCAAGTGAAACCAAAGCGCTGCGCCGCGAGCATGGCCTTCGGTTTTACATGCGGAATAACGCTGCACGCCGGCTCCACCACCATCGGCATTTTTATTGAGCCAACCTTGTACCCCGGTGTAAATCAGGAAGGCACCAAAGCCTTGGGTCCACCAGGCGAGCGCGGTCCAATGCGAGGCTTCTCCGGTTTTAGAATCGATCGCGGTGGGGAGGAGATCGGTGGTCTGCGGGCCGAGATCGCGGAAGGCCTCGCGTGCTGCGGTGAGGCCACCGAGGGCATCGACCGATTTGTAGGCAAGCAGAATGGCGCCGAACAAGGCGAGCATAAACTGAAACAGGTCCGTCATGACCACTCCCCATAATCCGGAAAGGAAGGAGTACGACAGCGCGAGGATGAGCGCGCCGGCGACAATCCACAGGTCTAAGCTGGAATCGTTGAGGTCGAGGATGACGCGCACCAACTTCAGCATGGCGAGCAACACCCAGGCGAGAACCACGGTGTTGGTGACCAGTGCGTGATAACCGCCGTAAAATCCGCGCAGAAAACGCGCGGCCGAACCGGAGTAGCGGCGTTCGATGACTTCGGCATCGGTGGTGACTTCAAGGCGTCGCCACCATGCGGCCAAGCAGACAAAAGAAAGCGCTCCGCCAACCGCTGCTCCCCACCACAGCCAGTTTTTTGAAATGCCATCGCTGCGTACCCATCCGCTAACGACCAGGGGCGTGTCCGCGGCAAAGGAAGTTGCGACTAAGGATGTACCAGCAACCCACCAAGTGAGACTGCGTCCGGCGAGGTAAAAATCGCCGGTGGAACGCGACGCGCGTTTGGTGAGGTAGATGCCTACCCCGAGCGCGAAAACCAAATATCCCCCGATGGCAAGCCAGTCGAGGAATTGAAATTGGGTCACGCGCTAAACAGTCCTACTCGCCTGCAGCAATCAACATGCCGAGCAATGCTGGCGACACGCCTGGAAGGTACCAACCACGGGAGGCGGCCGGTGCGAGTTGCGCGGCATCGGGTGCGCCGGCCATGTAAAGCGCCGGATGATGATGCTGGATCGCTTCGAGCCAAGGCCCCGGAATGTTGGGCAATCCATGTCCTTCGCGTGCACCGCAGAGAATCAGCAGTGGACCGGGGAAGGAACTTGGAGGCGCGTCATCGGGCTGAAACACCGGCATATCCCATTCATGCAGGTATTTGAGGGCGTCTGGGGTGGAGGCCAGGTTGAGCGCGCAAACTGGACGCGAGTGGGTGCGACCGGCGGCGCCACCAGGAAGTGGGCGCAATAAAGTCTTGGCGCCACCGCCCAAAACCAAAGGCTTCGGCGGTGCCACTTCGGTGTCGAGGCTGAGACGGATCATCTTTTCGAGACGACTGACGGCTTCGAAAACGCGTTCCTCATTGAGATCGCCGCGCTGCATGGCATCGCGCAGGGTGATGGCGAGTGCTACCGGATCTTCTGGGTCGAGTAGCAAATCGACTCCAGCATGAATCGACTCAACCGCAAGTTCTTCATGCGGGCCATCGCCAAAGCCAACCATCTGCAGGGAATCGGTGACGACAACACCGTCGTAACCCCAATCTTTACGCAGGATGTCCATCATCACTTGCGAGCGACTGGCCGGACGACCTGATTCATCAATCAGCGGGAACTCAATATGACCCACCATGATTGAGGGGCACAGACCAAGCAAAGTTTTGAATGGCTCCAGGTGCGGCTCTGGGTCCTCAAAACAAATCGCCATTTCGGTATGGCTGTCTTGGGCGACGCCACCATGCCCAGGAAAATGTTTCGCACACGCCAAACCGCCAGCGTCTTTAATACCTTGCATGTAAGCGCCAGCACATTCAATCACGCGCTGAATCTCGCCACCAAAAGCGCGGTTGGCGATGATCGGTGAGCGCGTGGCATCCATCGATGTCCGATGCAAGTCCAACACCGGCCCCAAAATCCAGCGCACATTGGCAGACGCCGCTTCCGATGCAGTGCGATGTCCAGCGTTGTAAGCCGCTTCGGTACCGAGCAATCCGAGCGCCCAAGCGTCGGGAAGTGGAGTCAGGCCTTCAAATTGCTGTCCTGCCCCGCGCTCGAGGTCGGCGCAGAACAAAATCGGATGATCCGCCTGGTCTTCCATGGTTTCATGGAGCCATTGCACATCCTCAGCATCGCCGCCAAAGATCATAAAAACCCGAGGGTCGAACTCGCGGAGACAGCGCAGGCCCTCGGCAAGCCCTTCGCCCTTATCCAGGCGCAAAGTGGGGGCAACGAGGTAATCGGTAGGTGCGTGAGTCACAACGCATAAGGGTAGTTGCGGCCTAAGGTGCCGTCGACCCGGAGGGCGTAGAATCCCCATTTCATGGCCAAACCCCTCCTCCTCGTTCACGGTGGCGCCGGCAATCTGCCGGAAGCTTCGCGCCCATCTCATGAAGCCGGTTGCTTGCGTGCTGCTGAGGCCGGCGGCGCGGTTTTGGAGGCCGGCGGAACTCCCGTGGAAGCGGTCTGCGCGGCGGTCGTGGAGTTGGAAAATAACCCGATCTATAACGCTGGAGTTGGCTGCGCCCTGACTCGCAGCGGTCGAGTTTCCCTTGATTCTGCAGTGATGGACGGGAAATCGCGCAACGCCGCAGGTTTGGCCGCGCTCGATGCCTTCCCTAATCCGGTTCGCATTGCCGAATGCATGTTGGAGGAGCCGGAAGTCTTGTTGGTTGGGCAGCCCGCTTCCGAATGGGCCGAGCGTCATGGCTTTCGTCGCGTGCCCGAAGATGAGTTGACCACCGAGTCAGCGCGTTTGCAGTGGCATAAAGTGGTCGATGAAGGCGCTGACCCAAACTTTGCCGGCGGTACCGTCGGTTGTGTCGCCCGCGATGCCGATGGCAACCTAGCTGCTGCAACCAGTACCGGCGGCACCATGGGCAAAAAGCCTGGCCGCGTGGGTGATTCGCCGTTGATTGGCGCTGGAACTTACGCCGATGACATCTGCGCGCTCAGTGCAACCGGTCACGGTGAAGCCTTCATGCGCGCCGTGTTTGGCGCACGCGTCGCCGATGCGGTGCGTTACGGCGAAGAACCGCCTAAAGCGTTGCGCCGCATGTTAGACCGCACGCGAGATTTCTTTGGCGGATACGGTGGCGCGATTTTGATCACCAAAGAAAGTGACCCGCAGTACTTCTGGACCACGGTCGGCATGTCGCATGCATGGTGGTCGCCAGATGGAACGGGGAGCGGTATTTGAGCACCGTACAAAAGATTTCGCCGGGCACGTGGTGGATGATCGCGGCCGCGAGTTCTTTTGTGTTGATGGCAGCATCGGCCAAAATGATGCCGGCGCTTTCTTCTTTGGAGATGGTATTTGGGCGTAGCATTTTGTCGGTGGGAATCACGGCTTGGATGATGCATACCGCCCGCGCTTCTGCGTCTGCAAAAGGGAAGACGGTTTCCTTTCGCCCGCAACGCGTTTGGTTTTTGTTTTTACGTGCGCTGTTCGGCTTGGCGGGTTTGCTGTGCTATTTAGAAGCCATCGTTCGTATCCCGTTAGGCACGGCAGTCACGGTTTACAATTTGACTCCGGTATTCGCGGCTATCGTTGGCTTGCTTTTCCTCGGCGAACGAATTTCAAAACGCCAAGCGATATCGATATTGATTGGTATCAGCGGTGTTGCCATCATCAAAGGATTCTCCACCGATGTGACCTGGCCAGGAGTGATGTTCGCTTTAGGCACCGCGCTCTTCTCCGCAATCGCATATAGCTTTGTGCGCGCGTTGAATAAAACCGAACATCCGCTCACCATTGTCATGGCCTTTCCTTTGGTTTCGATTCCGCTGACCTTGGTTATGGGCGGTTGGAACTTCCGTATGCCAGAAGGCATGGAATGGTTTTGGCTGGTGGCGCTTGGTGTCGCCACGCAAAGCGGACAAGTCTGCCTAACCCACGCACTGCGTTATCACACCGCATCGCGCGCAACCCAAATTGGATTCATTGGGGTGGTCTTTGCCATGCTCCTGGGGACTGCACTTGGCGACGGGATTCCTGGCCTCGCACAAATTGGTGGCGCTGGATTAGTGTTTTGGAGCCTACTGCTGGGGCAAAAGGCGGCGCGGAAACGCTTCACTTAAGCGCCTAGTCACGACCGCCGGATAAGATTGCTTACCCCACGGAGAAGAGCTTAAAACTCTGGGTCATTTTCCGCATCGAGCCGATCGCTTTGTTCGCGTAAAAATTTATCGGCGAGTTGCAACATAGCGGTGAGGTCAATCAGATTGGTGTCGGGCGGAGTGAGTGCGCGGTCGAGGTCGGCAATGCTCCACTGTAAATCCGTGGATTCGAAAGTGAAATCCAAAGTGTAGGAAGGCGAGTCGGTGAAGCTCGCGGTCGGCGGATAAGTCGCTGCGAAGTTGACACCTAATAGAACTCCACTGCGTGCTTCAAAAACTGCGTCGACCAAAGTGGTTTCGGTCCACAGTGCCAAGATGGCTTTCTCGGGGCCATCAAAAAGATTCTGAAAAACGTCATGCAGGGGTGAGCCCTCGCGTAAATCCAAACCTAGCTTGCAATAAATCTTGTCGTCTGCATAACGCAAGGAACGACATGACAAAGCGGTGCGGGTTAGGTCAAGAAAGTAACGTGGGTGCATAAGCTGTGCCGGCTCCACGCTCTCATCACGAAAAAAAGCAGAACCAGCAATGCCGTACCCCTCTAAGTTGTTCAGGAACTTTGGCATCAGCCGGGTCATGGAAGCATAAGTTCTTTCAAAAACACTTTGCTGGAATTGCACCGCGTAAATTTTATCTGGATCGATGGCGTCCACCCCGCCGGCCGTACCCCATGCTCGCATGTAAAAACCATCAAACAACATGCTGCCAGTCAGGTTCCATTTTGTGTCCTGGTCGGGCAGATTCAAAACCATGAACGCGTCAAGTCGCGAGCGTTGGTCGTCGATGCCTTGAAAGCTAAAGTTACCTACCGCCGAGCCGCTTATGCCCAAAACTTCAGGGTCCGGATTCTTTCTGCTGTATTTAGCATCGAGCGCATAGTTCATCGTGACCGGCAGCGAGGCTTGTTGCGGAAGAGCATCGCGCCACTCCTCAAAAGCGCTGGCAGCTTCAGGCCCAGAGACGGTCAAGCCGCCACGCATGGATTCCGGCAGGACGGCATCGTCCAAGTCGGCAGTGCCGCTGCCTCCACTGCAGCTCAAAAGGGGGGCAGCAACCAGCAGGAAATTCATTGAGATACGCGGGAGGAAACCCATGGGGATAGTATCCCAGACGCTCAGGACAATGGGAATCCAAGATTCAGTAGAATCCACAGCGATGTTGCGCACCTCATCCATTGCACTTCTTGGTCTGATTTTTTTCGCCTGCACCAAAGCCGAAGTGGTTGCTGCTCAGAAAACGGGAGATTCTCCGCAGCCTTCCGTCGTCGCCACGGACGACGCCACGCAACCGGACATCATCCTTATTCTCGCCGATGATCTCGGTTATGGAGATTGGGAGCCCACCGGCGGCCCGATGCGCACGCCCAATCTGATGCAACTTTGCGCCGATGGTTTGCGCCTGGATCGTTACTACACGCACTCTTTATGTACGCCGACGCGCACGGCGATTGTTGGCGGCATGTCGCCGAACCGATCCGGCATGGCGTTTTCGCCGTTGCGCCGTTGGGAGACGCGCTCCCTTCCTTTGGAAACCGTCACCATTGCCGAGCGCCTACAGTCGGTGGGTTATCAAACCGGATTGGTCGGCAAGTGGCACCTAGGTCAGGCCGAAGCATGGATGCATCCGAACAATCGCGGCTTTGATCATTTCTACGGCTTCCTCACCGGCGCGATTCATTACTACACCCATCGTAGTGGGCATGCAGGTTTGGATTGGCAACGCAACGGCGAGTCGGTTGATGAAAAAGGATATGCAACTACGCTTTTCGGCGAAGAGGCGGCGCGCTGGATTGATGATCAGGAAAAGGATCGTCCCTTGTTTTTGTATTTGCCATTCAATGCTCCGCACAGCCCCTTGATGGCGCCGGAAGAATTCATTTCTCCGTACAAGGATGAAGTTGAAGATTTTGAGCGACGTAAATTCTGCGGCATGGTCGCAGCCATGGATGCCGCAATCGGCGATGTTCTCGAAGCGGTCGACCGCCGCGGCCGCGATAACACTTTGGTCATTTTCCTTTCTGACAACGGGGCTTCCAAACGCGAGCATGGAAGTAATGGGCTCCTGCGTGGCAACAAAGGCACAACTTATGAAGGTGCTCTACGTGTGCCAGCAGTTTTGCGTTGGCCCGGTCATCTGCCCGCCGGAAAAGTAAGCCAAGACCTCATCCACGTTCTCGATTGGATGCCAACCCTCATGCACTTTGCTGGTGCCGCGCCCGACCCGAAACTCGATGGGCAAAACATCGCCGAGCGATTGCTGCATCCGGCCCTTGAGATAGAAAAGGTTGCGTCGCGCGAAGACATTTTCTTTGGCGCGCTGACGACACCCTCTTTGAGTTATGCAGTAATCCGTTGGCCGTGGAAATTTGTTTTCCGAGTACGCTTTGCAAACAGCGCCATCACTCGACAGCTCTATCGGATTGACCTCGACCCATCGGAGAAGACCAACCTTAAAGCTGACAATCAGGAACTTGCTGCGGAGCTAGAGCAAGCGTTGCGTGATTGGATGGAAGAGCAAGCGCCAGGCAACGTCTTTGAAAAGCCCAATGAAGTCACTTTGGGGGCTGCACCGCAAGGTTGGGAAGAACCGGAGGACTGGGCGAAGGTTCCCCGCTAAGAAGAAACTGGTCTTCGGTGCTCACCACCCTTTGTGCCGCGAGGACTAGTCCTTCAGGAATAAGTAATACATGCGACCGCGGCTGCTGACATGGCCGGCGCGGGCCATCGCGTTGTCGCCGAGTCCCATGTAAACATCGCAACGACCGGCGGAGCGGATGGCGCCACCGCGGTCTTGATCGAGCGCAAAGAAACGCACCGGGCGTTGCACTAACTTTCCATCGGGATCAAAATCCGGCAGACGTACTTCAACGTAAACCAAAGCGGCGCGTGGGAAGACATCTTTGTCGGTGGCGATGGAGTGCATCGCGGTGACGGGTTGGCCGAGACATCCGAAAGGGCCGCCCGCACTTTCACGGAAGAAGACGAAGCTTGGGTTCATGGGAAGAACACGGCTGGCTTCGCTTGGGTTATTGGCGAAGTAGTCGCGCAGTTTTTGCAGCGACAATTCGGAACGATCGATTTTGCCTTCATCAATCAAGATACCGCCAACACTGACATATTCATGACCATTCTTGCCGTCGTAGCCGACTTCGTATTGGGTGCCATCGGGGAAACGGATTACGGCGCTGCCTTGGACTTGCGCGATGTAGGCATCGAATGGATTTGTGAGCCAAACTAATTCCTTGCCATCGAGGTGATGGTTGTCGCGCAACTCGGCTGCGGTGTAGTACGGAACCATGCCGCCATCGGAAGTCATGCGACCGAGAATGGTGCCATCGTCCGCTTTGGCTAAGTCGTCTGGCTTGGTGTAGAGCGGGAACTGGTACTCGCCGCCTTGTTGCAGAGCGCCGTCCAGGATGGGAGTGCCGTAACCAGTAAAGAAAACATCGCCGGTGGCACTGCGTCCGCGCGCAACCCAAACTTCGAAGTCGGCGTTTAGGCTCTGCAGGAAGTCTTCTGAAGAATCACTCTCTTCCAAAATGGTCGCGAAAGCTTCGACCGAACGCACCATCCGGTCGTGGGTGATGGCATCGCCGGGGCCGACCGGGAAGAAGCCCTGCGAACTCGGTTTACCAAGATAGTTCAAGCTATTGCGCGATGCTTCCAACAACTCTTCACGCCGCTGCCAGCCGATGGAAAAATCGGGCCAAGCTTCGTCGTAAGGCAGGCGTTCGATTCCGTACTCGCCATCTGCTAGCTGATAATCGTAAGGGCTGATGGGCTCCACTTTGGCCATGGGCTGCTGGCAGGAAGTGGCGGCGAGCAAAGGTGCAAGAACAAGGAGTCGGCGCGGCATAGGTACAGCGTATCCTGTGGGACCATGCTTTTCGAATACCGACGTGAACTTGCTGGCGGCGCGGTGCTGACCACGCTCAATCTCGAATCTGAGCTGCTTCAGGGCAATCTGCTGGAGGATCCAACGCATCGCTCGCATGTGGTTTTGCTGCCGCCCGATGTGCAGCCCGGCCTGCCGCTAGTCACGGTGCTGGTTGGCTACACCGGATTTAATCATAAGGTGGTGAATAAATCTTCCATGTGGGAGCCGAGCGTGCCGGAACGCATTGCGGAGGGCTTGGCGAATGGCACGATCCCTCCGGCAATTTTTGTGTGGCCGAGCTGCGAAACACGGCTTGGCGGCTCTCAATATGTCGATAGCCAGGGAACCGGACCCTACATGTCGTATGTGCTCGATGAAATCATTCCTGCGGTGGAGGCCGAGTACACATGTGGCGGCGCTGGCCGACGGGTGATTGCTGGAAAATCGAGCGGTGGTTTTGGCGCACTCAACTTGGTTATGCGTCGTCCAGGTTATTTCACCAGCGCCGCTTCCCACGCTGGTGATATGGGTTTCGACATGAGTCATTTTCGCGGTTTTGCCGATGCCCTGACCTGTTGGAAAAAGCATGGTGGCCCGGCTGCGTTCTTGAAGAAGTTGCCGGAGTTGAGTTTGGGCCATTCCGAACATGCTGGGGTGGAAGGACTTGCAATGGCGTCGTGCTATTCACCAAACCCCAATGCAGAGCTCGGATTTGATCTTCCGGTGGACCCAGAGAGCGGCGACATTCGCCATGAAGTGTTCGCGAAGTGGCTGGAGTTCGACCCCTTGCGCCTTATCGATCAAGAATCGTGCGCGGACGGTCTGCGCCAGCTGAACATGCTTTATCTGGACGCGGGCGAAACCGACGAGTTTGCACTGCAATGGGGGCTCAAACGTTTCCGCGAGAAACTCGTAGGATTGAATGTTCCGGCCCACATTGAGTTTTTCCCCGGTGGGCATTTCCGCATGGATGACCGTTACTTGGTCAGTTTGCCGCTGCTACTCGGCGCCCTTTGAACTCCCGCACCTTCCGCCTAATCTTTTTGCTGCTGCTGCTTGGCGCCGCAGTTTCTATGCCGTGGTGGATGGGGGACTCGGCCTCTAGTGAGGCGGGCGAAGGAAATGAGGTGATTGCTGTCGAAGAGATCACAGACGATGGCACCTTCGATAAAGGCATCCTCCATTCTGCAGACTTAGAGCGCGAAGCGGTGGTCGATGTCGCGCGACCCACCACCGGCCCGCGCGCTCCGGTCGCAACCATGGATGGTGCCTCGCGCATTTTGGTACGTCTAGAAAAGTTTGGTGACATGTCACAGGAATGGATGCGCGTGGAAGCCACCAACATCAACACTGGCGATGTCTTCCTAGACCGCAAAAAAGGCGACTTCGTTTCACTCGATGTCATCCCTGGAATTTATCAAGTCACCGCGCGGATTGGCGATGCCCCGAACCGCGTGCGTCAAGCCTCTCACAGTGTGGTGCGCTTGCAAAGTAGTCAGCAGGATTATGCGAGCCAGAAAGTCCGCGTCTTGGAGGGGAAAATTTCGGAGGTGGTGTTTCAACCGCTTCCTTCAGGCTCAGTCTTCGGAACTGTGCGTCGCGGTCAGGAGCTTATGGAAGGCGTGCATGTGATTTTGCAGGCCGAGGAATCCGTCATCGCCACCACCGATGCGAGTGGTCACTTTCGCTTCGATGGAGTGGGAGTCGGATATCAGCAAGTACGCCTTGGGCGTCCATGGATTGGAGTTTCCGCGCAAACCAAAGTGGAAGAAAGCGGTGAACATAGGGTGGACCTGGAAATGCCTGCTTCCGGGTTTCAAATTTTGGTGCGCCATGAAGAACTAGATGCAGTCTTATCAGGTGCGCGGGTTCAGATAAAGTTCCATCCGCAACGCGATTTAGAGGAGGGGCCGCGCGAAGGTATGGCACAAGGTGCTACCGCAGTAGAGGCTTTGTTTTTGCCAACCGGGCCAGATGGATTAACTCCCGAGTTGATGACCGGTCCTGGTCAAGTGGAGTACACGGTTTATGGTCCGCAAAATTATGGACTTGCCGGTGAATCAGGCAGCTTCATGGTCGAACAATCTGGGACGCGTAAACACGTGGTCGGTTTACGCGGCGGCACGGAAGTGATTGTGACCCGCGAGGGTGGAGAATCCGGACGCATGACGGTGGCCTATTTTGTGCGCGAAGATGGAGTGGAGTTGGGTTGCGGCGGTATCCAACGGCTTGACGACAACACCGGATATCGAGTTTGGGGCGTGCCGCGTGCGGCGGGGCATTTGTACTTAACCCGCACGCGGTCGAAACGCATGTGGATTGCGGAGGTGCCGGCCTCTTATGAACGTCAAGAAGTCACTGCGGAGGAGGTGACTTTAGTGCCGGTGCATGTGCGCAGCGCTCGTTATAAAGATGGGCGCTCTGATTATGCCGTAACACTTTTAGCGGCACATCGGAGCAATGGGAGCGCGTTTCCGATTGGGCCGGTGATGAGTCAGCCATTTGGTTTGCGCAGTACTTCGCGCAAAGGCATGGCGTTGCGACCCGCAGAAGTCACCTCCTTGCCGCCTGGAAGCTACACCCTGTACTTTCAGGGTAGAGATCAAAAAGTGCAAGCGGTGCCGGTGGCGATTGGCCAAAACGCCGACAAAGTGGTGTTAGATCTAGTCTTCGAAGCTTGAGGCCGATTCGCCAGCAAGACGTCCGGTGGTGAAAGCCCACTGGAAGTTGAAGCCACCGATGCGGCCGAAGACATCGAGTAGTTCACCGCACAGGAATAAACCTGGCGTTTTTCGGCTCTCCAAGGTGGATGGATTTACTTCGTCTAAGGGAATGCCGCCACCGGTGACTTCTGCAACTTGAAACCCGCGATTGCCTTTGACTGGCAAAGGGAAATCACAGAGATGGGTGAGCAGGACCTCGGTTTTGTTGCCGTCGAGATTGCCGCAACGCATGTCGCTGCGTAAGCCACAGCGGTCGAGCAAAACTTGGGTGAGGCGTTTCGGCAGTTGCGCAGAAATCGCTTTCATCAAACTTTGCCGCGCGCGAGATTTAATGTAAGGGATCCAATCCTCACGGGTGTAGCCTTCCCACGCGATGAGGATTTCCGCCTTGTCGCGCACGACGTGATGGCTGGCATCTAAGATGGCTGGACCGCTGAATCCCTTATGCGTAAACAGGAGTTCGCGCTCACGTTCTTCGACAACCTTTTGGTTAAGCACTGCGCGCCATCGGACCATAAGGCTTAAGCCGGAAAGAGAAGCCAGGTCTTCGTCCGGACCAGTGAGCGGCACGAGTGCTGGATAAGTCGGCAGAATTTTATGGCCCATGCTCTTTGCAATCAGATAGCCATGACCATCGCTTCCCGTCTGCGGTACGGATTGCCCGCCAGTGGAAAGGATGACGCGATCGGCCAGGACATCGCCATCGTCTGCGCTGCTGACTACAAAACGCCCATCTTTAGAGGTGATGCTTTCCACGCGGAAGGGACATAAAAAAGTCACTCCAGCCTCTTCTACGGCGGCCAACATTTTGTCGCGCACAACCTTTGCCTTTTGCACTTCCGGAAACAACTTGCCGGTGCCTTCTTCCTCTTCCATCGGAAGGTCCATTTCCCAGGTGAAGAAGTCTTGCAGTTGCTGCAAGCGCCAAGTCCGAAACAGCCGCTTTAAAACGTTGCGCGATCCGGAAGTGAAAAAATCATCGTCTTCGGAAACCGATGGCAGAAGATTGCAGCGACCACCGCCGCTAATCAAAATCTTACGGCCGGCTTGGTCGGACCCTTCGACTAAAACGACTTTGGCACCACCGCGCGCAGCCCAAAGCGCTGCCATGAGACCTGCAGCCCCGGCGCCAATCACGGCGATTTGAAAATCACGTTCCATGGATTGCTAAGCTTGAAGGTTTGCCAAACTTTCTTTAGCGGCGTGGGAGATGACATCGACCCAGCCTTCAAAACAAACGCTTTCTTCGGCGATAGCGTTGTCCATGAGCTCGCCCCAGGCATCGCCGAATAACTCTTGGGTGCGCTCAAACATTTCTGCGAGGTGGCGCAACTCATCCTTCAAAATCGAGCGCACAGAAAACGGCGCACCCGCGTCTTGAAGAGCTTGCTCGTACATGGGGTAGAAAGCCTCCGCGCGAATCTCGATAACGAAACTCGACAACAGGTAGTTGGCTTCGCTGCGTGCCGGCTCTGCAAAGTTGAAGGAGGCGAGTAGCTCTTCGCAACCACGGTCGACGCCTTGTAGATAGGCTTCCGCGCCATCGCCCGCTAACGTGTCTACAGCGGAATAAGTGCGCACGCCTTCCTCGACACCACCGAGCAGCTTGATTGCAGCTTTCTTCAGGCGTAGGGCATGGGTGGCCTCCTCGACGATGTGCATGACGCCGTCTAGGTCCAACAGATCGACATGTCGCGCCTTCAGCATTTTGCGAACGCCTACATATTCCATGCGCGAAAGCGTATTCACCATGCGCGCGTGCAGGAACGGCTCGGCCACGATGCCTGGCAAAGCTGCGGCAAGGCGCTGCATGCACGGCTGATTTCGGACTAGTTCGGCGTAGCGTTCCATGACGCTATTCTACCATCAGGCATTCCTCATGATTCGCGAACACCTTTTCCATAAACGCGCCGCCGCTGACCCATTGTTCCGTTGGCGTGGGGGTGAAGTCTCACGGCTAGAGGCATTTTCCGACGCCGTCTTTGCGCTGACCTTGACCTTGTTGGTGGTTTCGGTTTCGGCACCGACCAGCTTCTATGAACTGTACGTCACAGTCCGGGATCTGCCGATTTTCCTAGTCAGCTTTGCCATGCTGATGATGGCCTGGTTCTACCACTATCAGTTCTTCCGTCGCTACGGCCTGGAAGATGCCATGACCACGACCCTGAACGCGGCTTTCATGTTTTTGGTGGTGTTCTTTGCCTACCCGCTGAAATTTCTTGCCACCTTTTTGTGGGGCTTAGTACGCGGAGATCGCGAAGGCGTAGATGCCTTGTTCCAAGATCCACGCATCCAAGAACTCGGCTTCAGCGGATTCGAGGAACGAGTTTGGATGATGCACATATACGCCATCGGCATCGTTGGCGTGTTCGGTGTGCTTGCCCTAATGGTGGGGGTTGCCCTGAAAAAGCGTAAGGAGTTAGAACTCGATGAACTGGAGTTGTTCTTAACCAAACGCGCGTTGCTGCATCATTGCATGACGGTCAGCGTAGCTTTACTCTCAGTTGTGGTTCTCATCCTGACAAAGCAACCGGGGCTTGCCGGCATTACTTACTTCATCATGGGGCCATTGCACGGCGTCGTGGGATGGCGGGGAGGAGTGAGGGCCGAGCAGATTCACCAAGCCCTCCTTCGAAAAGCGCAATAAACTTAAGGCCGTTTTTAGAAACGTCGCGATTGCCAAACCACGTCGCCTTCGAGCGTAGTTTGCAGGACCTTGGTTTTTCCAATCCTATCGGAAGGGATGCTAAACAGGTTGCGGTCGAGGACGATGTAGTCGGCAGATTTACCCACCTCCAAAGAGCCGGCGATGTCATCCAAGCGCATTAGATACGCCGCCTCAATGGTGTAGGCGCGGATGGCAGCATCTAGGCTCGGCAAACTTTGTGCGCCACGGTTTAATGCATTCTGCATACCGACGAAAGGTGAGAGGGATCCCACGTCGTAATCGCTGCTCAGCACCACGTGGGCATCGGTGTTGAAGATATCGAGCAGTGGCAGACCGCGTTCTTCAATGCGATGACGTCCAAGGATGGGCGCACTATCGAATTCATGGTCTGGCAAAACGAAATCAGAGGACATTTGGAAATCTGCAATCACTCCGAGCTGCTTGAAACGCGGAACATCGCTTGGTTCGACGTATTCCACGTGAGTGATGCGATGACGTCGTTCAGGCAGTCCAGGGTTCCTTGCTTGCGCAGCTTCAATGGAGTTCAAAGATTCGCGCACACCACGGTCTCCGATTGCATGAATGTGCATGTCGAAACCGGCGACCTCTAGCTCGGTGATGTAGCGCGTGAGGCGTGACTCCGGGAAGTAGTTCAATCCGGTTGGCCCAGCTAAAGTTAGACGACGATAAGGGTCGAGCATCGCGCCGGTGGAAAGAGCGGTGATGCCATCGGAGTAAAGTTTGACCTGCGAAATTTTTAATCGAGATGCAGGGTTGTTCTCATACATGGAAATGAGTTGTGCGATTTGCGCCGTGTCATCCAGATCCGGATAAGCCCACAGTCCGAGCACCGTGCGCGCAGTCATCACGCCACGCTGCTCGGCCTTTTTGTAAGCATCGATGTAACCGCGTTTCCAGAATGCACGCGCATCGGCAATCGCAGTGATGCCGTTGCGTGCGGCATGCGGATAGGCATATTTCAGAGCCTTGTTGTTGAGACGGTCGAGCTCTGGGGTGCGAGTCAAGGCGAGGTCCATGACTAATTCGCCGGCGGCATCGAGCAAGATTCCGTTTGGCCGACCATTCCAAAAGTTCTTCATGATGACTCCGCCTGGTGGATCAGGGGTGAAGCGGTCGATGCCTGCAGCGGCAAGAGCAGCCCTGTTCACCCACATCGCGTGGGAAGTTTCTTCCATGATGATGGCAGGGCCGTTGGGGACGGCATCGTCCAGAATCGCGAGCGGAGTACGCGCGAAGAAAAACTCATCAATGAGAACGTCGAACAGCGAAAATCCCCAACCCAAAACCCAGTTGGTTCCGATCTGATCTCCAGCCTGCGCTTGAATGGTCGGGATGTAAGTTTCCAGCGAAGCACCGGACTCCAAAATCACCGTGCCAGTTGCCGGGTGATGCGCCTCCAATAAATGCACATGACTATCGCCAATGCCCGGCATGACCATGCGCCCGCGCAGATGCACCGACTCAGTCGACGGTCCTTGATACGCCATCGCTCCCGCGTGATTACCGACGTAAAGGATGACGCCGTCCTTCATCGCCATGGCCTCTACCCATGGTTGCGTTGGGTCCACGGTGTAAATCGCGCCGTGGTGAAGAATGCGGTCGGCTTCTGGAACGCTAGATTGCGCAGGCAGCGCCGCAAGGCTGAGAACTAAGATCGAAAGCATGCTGTAAGGCTATGCCGTGAACCTGAGAACTACCTGAGACTGCCAGCAAAACCTCGTATTTCGATGTGAGCTCCACCTTCCGAGCGATTTCCCAACAAGATTTCTCCGCCGTGGAGTTCCACAATCATACGCAATAGAGTCAACCCCAATCCGACGCCGCCTTGCGAGGCTACAAAGGTTTGCCCCTCTGCCGCCTGGTGCAGTACATGTTGCGGAAAGCCCGGTCCGTCATCTTCCAACACGATGCTATCCGGCTGCAGTTCCAAACGAAGACCACCTGCGGAACCTTTGCCATGGTGCACTGCATTGCGAAAAAGATTGTCGAAGAGGGTGCCGAACAAACCAGCATCGACTTCCGCTTCCACTTCACCGCCAAGGATTTCGACGCTGCAGTTCTCTGGTAGATGCGCATCGGCAAGTAAATCTAAACGCAATCTTTCCCGCTTCAGGCTGGCAGTCCCCGAATCCAATTGTGCAAAGAGCAAAAGTTGATCGACAATCTTGGCGGTCCCTTTGGCAAGTTGATGCACACGGGGGAGCGCATCCTTCGCGCCAGATTCTGCAAGAGCACTTAAGGTCGCTAAAGGGGTGCGTAGTTCATGCGCTGCGGCGGAAAGGAAGCGTTCACGGTCTTCCATGGCATCCATCACTGGAGCCAAGCTCCGTCTTGAAAGAACCATTCCAATTATGAAACCGGCGACTAGTAAGAGTAGGCAATACGAACCGAGGCGGAGGACAAATCGATCCTCGAAAACCGAAAGTTTGGCGTTAGACCCAATGACTAAAACCGCAGCTCGGGCGACTTGCTCTTCTCCATCTTGAAAGACTAAGGCCGTTTGCAAACGCAGATTGTATTGGGGCAAGGTGCGCGCATCATCTGCGAAGGAGGCATCTTCAGCGAGCGTTTGTTCGGCCAATGCCTGCAGGTCGGGGCGCGGATAACGCAACTTTGGAGATTGCCAATAAACCTGCTCCGGTTTCCCTGGCGCAACAATCCAGATATCAAAAGGAGCCTCCATGATTTCGGAGTCTTGTTGTAAAAGCTCGCCATGAAAGGCACCTCCTTCATCGAACCAAGAGAGGCCATAGGTGGCGGTCGCATAAATGGAAAGTTGGCTATCGAGATCTTGACTGTCAAGATTGCGCTTCAAGACCACTGCGAGAAGGCCGAGGGATAAAACGCAAACCGTCCACCCAATCATCCATAAGCCACCAATCTGCCGGCGCAATGGGCCTAGCTTCTCCTGAATGGAAGAGCTCATATTTCGCTCCCGGACTCGAGTACGTAACCAAATCCCCTTACGGTGTTTACCAAACTGGGGGAGCCAAGTTTTTGCCGCAAGGCAGCCACGACTACTTCTTCCACATTGGAAGAGGATTCGCGCGCCGCATCCCAGCATGCATCGTGGAGTTCCCGTCGAGAAACGGCTTGGCCCAAGTGGGTGGCTAGGTATTCGAGCACTGCGTATTCTTTGGGCCGCAAAGAAAGTAGAACACCATTGCGTTTAGCGTGGCGTCGGGCGAGGTCGATTTCTAAATCACCCACCAAGATGGTCGCGGATGACCCGGTGTCTCCGCGTCGCGCCACTGCAGAAATGCGGGCGATGAGCTCTTCCATGGCAAAAGGCTTTACAAGGTAGTCATCGGCCCCGGCTTGCAAACCTTCCACCCGATCCTCCACCCGCCCTTTTGCGGTTAAAAGAATCGCAGGAATCGTTATGCCACTGCGGCGCCACTGCTCGATTTGATCCGCGCCATCGCCATCGGGCAGCATGCGGTCCATAATGATGACCGAAAAACTGTGCATCGGCAAGAGCAGGCGCGCAGTGGCGAGGTCCTCGGCCTCGTCCACGCTAAAACTTTTTCCGCGCAGATGTTTTGCAACAGTCTGCCGCAGTTCCGTTTGGTCTTCTACCAGAAGCACGCGCATGCAAGAATCATACTGCCGGACTCTCTCCTGCAGGAAGGCGTTAAGCTAAGAACATGTTCGCGACCTTTGTTTTGGCGGTTCTCCAAATCGGTCAGCCCATGCCCGACCAGCAGCCTTATGAAGTTTCAGTGGGCGACGCCCTCGCTCGGATTTCCTGCCCTCCGGACTATCAAGCATTTGTATTCGCCACCGGCCTGTCATCGCCCGATGGCATGTGCTTTGGTCCCAAGGGAGCGCTATACGTGGTGGAAGAAACCTTGGGGCAAGTGACGCAAATAACCCAAGCGGGGGATCACATTCCTTTGGCGAAGAGTTTGCGTTCCCCGGAAGGAATTGATTTTGGCGCCAGTGGTGTTTTCTATGTCACCGAAGATTTGGCCGATGGCCGCCTTCTATCGATAACCCCCAAAGGTGAAGTTACCGTTTTGTTGGAAGGGCTCGATGCTCCCGAAGGGGTCATCCAAGTGGGCAACAAACTTTTCTTTACGGAGTCATCGGCTCAATTGAGTAAAGACACTCTGAAGTTCAAATCGCGCCTATCCTTTCTTGCAAAAAAGAATGAGGCATGGGGTCAGCCTAAGGTTTGCCTAGAGGTCTCTTCACTTTTAAGCTTCTCGGAAATTGTGAGCGACGGCGAGTGCGGAATTATCCTGGCGAATGAATCTGCCGGGGGATTTTTGCGCAAGTCACTGTTACGGTTTAATCTACAAACAACCAAGTTGACATCGTTCTCGCATGGCTTAGATGCTCCGGAAGGCCTAGCGATGACGCGCGGCGAATCCGGACCTTTTCCACTTTGGGTTGCAGAGGAGGAGGTCGCGCGAAAAGGGCGTGGGCGCATCACGCAGGTGGATAGCAATGGAAAAGCCACTCTATTCGCTACAGGTTTTTACCTAATCGAAGACGTCCTGGTTGCATCGGACGGAACGGTTTATGTCAGTGAAGACTCAACTGGATTGATTATTGCCATGCGTCGTCGTCCGCAAAACTCGAAGGACGTGGAAGTGCGGTAAATGAAAAAAGGCAGCGCCCTTTGTCGGGGCGCTGCCTTTTTACGGTCACGTGAATTACTTAGTAATCACAATGGAGGTTGGGTCGCCATGCATCACAAAGGTGTTTAGCACTGCGCCAAGGACGCCAAAGATGGACAGGCCTGCAATCAAACCGGAGATGATTGGAATCAAGTAGGAATCGGAAGACTTCGACCACTTCTTAGTCCAAACCGCTGCAACCAAAGCGCCCAGGCACATGGAGAGTGGGTATTGGAATGGAAGGATGAGCCCAAGGCCAATGCCAGTCGCAGAAGGTAACCAGCCCTTTTGTTTTGGAAGCAGAAGTTCAAGCGCCAAGAATAAGGTGCCGAGGCCGAGGCCCCAGTAAATCATGAGGCGGTGCATGGGGTGCATAGCATCGAGACCGCCACCAGTCATAACCTCGGCGATGGCCTTCCATGCCTGCGCTGCAGGAGCTGGGAACTTAATCGTTTCAAGAATAGTTCCGTCAGCCAATTCACCGGTCATGACGGAAGCGTCAGGGACCAGTAGGTAGAAGCCAACGACCGTAGCGATCGTGCCTGCAGCAATGCCCCAGATTTGCGCGATGAACTGCCTGCGTGGGTTTGCACCTAGCAAGTAACCAGACTTCAGGTCGTTCAACAAGTCGGCGGCACTGCCTGCAGAGTTTGCCGTAATCGAGGCTGACATTAGGTTTGCGCTTGCACTCTGCGGCATCAAGGTGCCAAAGGTCAGCTGCATGATTTTTCCCATGGCACCGACAGGTGTGATGTCAGACTCGCCAGTTGCTCGGGCGGCCACCATAGCCAGGAAAAAGGTTAGGCCCACAGCGAGTGCGCCGTAATGAAACGGAATGCCAAAGGCGGAGTTTGCAATCAGGATGGCTGCCGTTCCTGAAACTAAGGTGCCAATCGCAAACCAACTCGCTGGCACCTCGGTAACCTTCACGATTTCAGGGATGTCATCTTCCCTCTTTTTACCAAGGCCAGAGAAAGCGCGCAAAATCGTTCGCCATTGAGTGAAGAACTGCAGGATTCCATAGGCGAGCATGATGGAAACACCGAGCCAAAGTCCAACTTCCTTCCACGCTTTCGCTGGGATTGAAATCGCGCCTTTGGTTTGATGATCCTTCAGTTCTGTAATCCTTTCGCGAATGACTTCGGCGGGCGCACCGCTAGGAACAGCCCTTGTCAATTCCGTTACGTACCCAGGAAACTGCTCCTTGACTGGTGCAAGTGCGCTTGAGAATTCAGCCGTGGTGGTTGCATTCGTGGTGCTTTCTAAGGCCTGTTCTAAGGCCACCCCATAAGGGCTGGTCCAAACATTGGCAAGGCCTGGGCCGCCTAGAGCAAAAACCAAAACCAAACCGCCAACAATCATGTAGAAACCAATGCGCAGGCCGACCAATCCACCAGCGGCAAGCATGATGGGGTTGACGTCGAGCGCGAGATTCCAATCGGAAGCCTTGTATGCAGTGGCTTCTAAAACCTCTCCGGAGTCCGGATCTATTTTGGTTGGGAATGCACCCGGGACATTAAGGAAACGGTCGAAGATGTTGAGCTGACCAGGCAAAATGGTGTCGCGCACACTTCTTGCGGTTGCGGTGGCCGGATCAATAATGCGTTCCTTAAGAATCCAGTTGAAGTCAAGCAGAAGGGAAACAACTGCACCGAATCCAGCGGCCCATGCCAAAGCCTTAGCCTTTTGCATTGCGGTCTCACCGTGCGAGAATAGCGATTGCAAGGTCACCGCAGCCGCAGTTCCCGATGGGAATTTCAACCGGTCGCGGTTGATGAGGTTGCGCTTCATCGGGATGGCCATCACCGTGCCGAGCGCGGCAAGTGAAATGGTCCAGCCAATGAGCACCCACGGATTGATATGCACGCCAAGTGGATTGTCCGGCGTAACTGAAAGCAACAACATGGCTGCAATCGCTGAAACCATAGTGCCGCCGGTCGAATATCCGGCAGACGATGCAGTGGACTGCATACAGTTGGTCTCAAGAATGGTCATCGGCGACCTCGCGATGTTCTTCTTGAGCAAGAATGTCCACAATAGATGGGACGTAATGCAGGCGGTGATCGCAACGCCGAGCGCCCAGCCGGTCTTGAGGCCAATATAAAGATTGGTGAAGGCAAGTAGGAATCCAAGCACCGATCCAACCAACACAGCGCGCAGGGTCAGCTGCGGAACATCTTCACCACGGTAAATCTTTTCATACCACTCCTCCTCCGACATTTCGAGGACCTCTTCCGGGCCGATGTCGAGCGGGGCGTATTGTGCAGCTTCTTCAGCTGTTCGAGGAGGTTTCTGAAACAGAGCCATGGCATAAAGGTAACGTGGCCGTGGTCTTTAGACCCCCTCTAGATAGGACTACTCTTCGTTGAGATTGAGCTCGCCGGTCAGACTGTCAAGGAAGGCGACGATGGAATCCAACTCCTCGTCGGTCAAATCAATGCCACGCTGGTGGTGCGACATCATTTGCACGGCCTCTTTGAGCTCCTTGACCGAACCATCGTGAAAGTAAGGACCAGTCTTTGCGACATTGCGCAAACTTGGCACCTTGAACACCATGCGATGTCCCTTGTTGCCAGTGATGGCCTCGCGCCCGGGATCTTCTTGATTGGGCCATGGATTCACCAAGCCAAGCTTCATGTAAATCTGGCCACCCATATAAGGTCCGTTGTGGCAGCCGAAGCATCCAGTATCAATGAAAGCTTTGAAGCCCTTCTTTTCAAGCGGAGTCAATGCGTTGCCATCGCCCTGCAAAAAATCATCCCATGGTGCCGGAGTTACGAGCTGACGTTCGAAAGCGCCGATGGCCGAGGCGAGATTATCCCAGCTCAAAGGCTTGGCATCGTCCGGGAATGCTTGGGCAAACATGGCTGGGTAGTCGGCATCTTTTTCGAGAACGCCGATGACCTGCTCGGCACTATCCATGGCCATTTCCACCGGATTCAAAATCGGGCCTTTGGCTTGCTCTTCCACATTGGCGGCGCGGCCATCCCAGAATTGAGTTTTGTGGCCGGCGGCATTGAGGACGGTGGGTGAGTTACGTCCGCCAAGCAAATCGCCCACGCCTAAGGAGAAGGAGCGATTGTCGACGCCAAAAGTGTCCAAGCCATGACAGGAGTTGCAGGAAATCGAACCATCCTTGGACAATTTGGTTTCAAAAAACAACTTTTTGCCGAGCACGATTTGTTCCGGCGAGACGGGGGCATCGGCCAAGTCCATGTTCTTCGGCAAAGGCGCGAAAAACTGCATCATGGCAGGGTTTACGTCGGCGGCCGCGGCGAGTTCGGCTGCGGTTAAGGCCTTCTCCTGGGCGTAAGTGCTTGGCGCAAAAGCCATAGCAGCACCCAGGAGAATCAAAACCATTGAGGGGAGGTTCAGTTGCGGCACCATGATTAGGGTCGAATTTTTCCGCGAAGTTCCCCGCAATTCCGCATTGTTAGGATGCGCTTATGAATTCTTTTGTGATTCCTCTCTTCGTCGCTTTCACTACGGTCCTAACCGCCCAAGAACCTGCTCCCCGAGAGGTTGATGGACTCACTGCGGTCCCGATCAACATTCAATCGGTGACTGCGAAAGTTGTCTTTGATCTCGACACTAATAAGGCGAAAGCGACCGCCGATATGGTTTTTCAAATGACGGGCGATGGCGGCATGCCGGTGTTCGATTTACGCCAGAAGATTGACGCCTTGACCCTCAACGGCGAGAAAATCGCGGTGGAAGCCTGCGCGCCGCACGATTTCGGCCGCCTTTCTGGAACCATGCGGATCCTTGAGCGCGAGTTGGAACCTGGAAAAACGCATACGCTTCATGTTGACTACCAGTTGCGTCAACCGTTTTCGCCCAAGAGCGACCCAATTGGCTGGGGCGATGGCAAGTTGGACTGGGATTTCTTTTTCTCCGATTTGAACCAGGGCCGCTACATGGAAATGTGGTTCCCATCGAACTTGCTGTACGATCACTTCAAGTTCGATTTCGATGTCTCTATCAAGGGAACCAAAACTAAGCACACGCTGGTGACCAACGGCGTCACCACCGAAGTCGGTCCGCTGCATTGGAAGGTGAGTTTCCCCGATCACTTCACCGCCTTTTCCCACATGTTGGTCATCGTGCCTAGCAAAGATGTGAAAACTGGAAGCAGCACCTTCAAGCTCAACGGTAAAAAGCATGAGATTCGCGTCACTGTGCGCAACGATGCTGGCACTCGTGTGGAAACCGTGCTCAAGCAAGTCGAGTCCGATATGAAGGAGTTCAACGAATCGATGGGAGCCTGGAAGCACACGGGGCCGATTGAAGTTTTGGTTTGGAGTGGTGGCCGTTCGATGGAATACGACGGTGCTACAACGACTTCGATGGGCGCATTGCGTCACGAGTTATTTCACAGCTGGTTTGGCCGTGGGGTGAAACCTCAAAGCCAAAACGACGGCTGGTGGGATGAAGCCTGGGATGTTTACTTCTCCGATAACGGGCGCACCGCAGCATCGCGCACCAAGCATGAAGGCAAGCCGTTCAAACTTTGTTCCGAAGATCCGTGGAATCGCACCACGCCGATGGATTCCTATCGTGCAGGTTCGTTCTTCTTTAGCCGCGTGGCTGGAGTCATCGGCGAGAAGGAGTTAATCAAGCACATGGCGAGCTTCTACGTGAAGTATGCCTTGCAGACGGCATCGACCGCCGACCTTGAGCGTCACTTGGTGGAAGCCTCCGAGAACGAAGACATCCACCAACTCTTCCACCGTTATGTCTACGGTAAGGAAGGAAAGTACGGCGCTGAGGAGTAAGCGTCTTTAGCTATCTCTGCGACTCTTCTGTGCGCGACGCGGCACTTTGCCGTCGGAGCGTACAGGAGAAATTCGCAGCATCTGCTGACACACGCGCGCGCGACCTAAGGTGCGGAAGATTTCTTCCGGCATACCTTCTGGCAAATCCACGGTGCTGAAATCCTCGTAGATTTCAATTTTGCCAATGTGACGGCCTTCAATACCGGCTTCATTTGCAATGGCACCCACTAGGCTGCCCGGCTGAACACCATGATCATGCCCAACTTCGACGCGGTACCGCACCATGCCGTGCTCGGAAGTGGATTCCACCCGCGGCTTTGGACCACGGCGATCATCGCGACCACCACGACGGTCATTGCGGAATCCATCGCGGCGGTCATCACGTCCACCGCGCATACGCTCTTCGTAGCGCTCTTTGCGGTTAGAGCGATCGGCGAAAGCTTCTTCGCGATTATTGTGGCGCTGTTCTTGCACCAACAACGGCTGATCACCCTGCGCCATGGCAGCTAAGCCAGCAGCAAGTTTCTCAGGGGTAAGCTCTTCGTTATCTTCCAAGAAGCCCTTAATGAGATTCTCGAAGAACTCCATTTGCGGGTTCTCCATAGCTTCGAGCATCTTGGCTTTGAAGCGGTGAATGCGAGTGCGGTTGACGTCGTCGGTGGTCGGCAACTGCATTTGATCAATCGGGCGACGGATCACGCGTTCAATCGAACGTAGCAAACGTTTCTCGCGTGGTGCGACAAACAGGATGGCTTCGCCGGCACGGCCTGCACGACCGGTACGGCCGATGCGGTGTACATAAGCTTCAGTATCGGTTGGGATATCGAAGTTGATGACGTGACTGATGCGCGTGACATCTAGGCCACGTGCGGCAACATCGGTGGCGACCACAATGTCTAGCTTGCCACTTTTCAAACGTTCCACCGTGCGCTCGCGTTGAGCTTGTGCAATATCGCCACTCAAAGGAGCTGCGGCATAACCGCGGGCCTCCAACTTCTCTGCAAGAATGGTGGTGGAGTTGCGTGTGCGCACAAACACCAACATGGCATCGAAATCTTCGACTTCCAAAATGCGGGTCAGTGCATCTAGCTTGCGCGGGCCACTCACCACTTGGAAACGTTGGTTAATGGTGTCAGCGGTTGCGTGACGCTCCTTAATCAGAACCTCTTCCGGCTCTGTCAAGTAGGTTTGCGCAACGCGACGAATCGCGGACGGCATGGTTGCCGAGAACAGCGCAATCTGACGATCGGGCGGAGTCTGGTCGAGGATCCAGGTGACATCTTCAATGAAACCCATGTGGAGCATTTCATCGGCCTCGTCTAGCACCATGGCTTTCAAGTTCGAAAGCTCCAGGGTGCCACGCTTAATGTGGTCGGTCACACGACCTGGAGTTCCAACGACCACGTGCACGCCACGCTTCAAAGGGCGCAGTTGTAGCGGGTAGGCCTGGCCACCGTAAATCGGCAGCACGTGGAATCCCTTCATGTAGCGCGCATACTTCTGGAAGGACTCCGCCACCTGAATCGCGAGTTCGCGCGTCGGGCAGAGCACCAACACCTGCGGCGCGGCTACTTTGAGGTCAATCTTCGCCAGGAGAGGTAAGGCGAAGGCAGCGGTTTTACCGGTACCCGTTTGCGCTTGGCCCACGATGTCCTTGTCCTCAAGGAGTACAGGAATCGTGTTGGCTTGAATTGCAGACGGGGATTCATACCCAGCGTCGGCAATTGCTTTGACGAGGAAGTCGGGCAGGCCGAGGGAATCAAATCCCGGGGCCTCAGGAGTTTCAGTTACAGTTTCGTTTTCGGACATCACACCAATGCCCGTAAAATAGGGCTGCAGTCGGCCTGACATAGACCGAGGCGCTTATTATCCCCGATAATCGGGTTTTTGGATAGCCCTTAAATCGGAGCTTCCAAAAATTAAACATTCTCGCGCGCAGCGAGTGCTTCCCAGCGCTCCATATCCACCTCTAAAGTGGACTCCAGCTCGGACCGTTTGCGTTGTAGATCGGTCGCGACATCGGGCGCTTCTTGGTAGGTTTCGGGCGCCAGCAGCTTGGCATCGATGGTGGACATGGAACTTTCCATCTCCTCAATCTTCACCACCAAGCCCTCCAGCTCCTGGCGTTCCTTGAACGAGAGCTTGACCGGCTGGCCACTGACGATGGCACCCGCCTTGCCGAGTTCCTGCGGTTTACTTTGCACCGACTTTTTGCTGACCGAAGAAGCCGTTGGTGGCGACCATCGCTCCATGAGGGAGCTGACGTCGCCAGTGTGAAGGAATGCACCGCCGAGGCCGTCGAGATGCAGCACGTGGGTGGCGACGCGATCGAGGAACCAGCGGTCGTGACTGACTAAAAGCACACACCCCTTAAACGCACAAAGCGCTTCTTCCAATGCGCGCAGAGTCATCAGGTCGAGGTCGTTGGTCGGCTCGTCGAGAATCAGCACGTTGCAATTTTGCAGCAGCAGTTTGGCCAGCAGAACACGTCCGCGTTCACCACCCGAAAGCGACCCCACCTTGACCATCTTCTTATTCCCAGGGAACAGGAAGCTGTCGAGGAAGCCGGCGACGTGCACTTTGCGTTCTCCGACGGCTACGTGATCGGCCTTGCCCGCCACTTCTTCGACTACCGTAGCTTCCGAGTCCAAATCCTCACGTTTTTGCTCAATGGTGCCGAAGACGACGGTTTCGCCGACGCTGATTTTCCCGGAGTCCGGGGCAAGCTGTCCGAGCAAAATACGCAGCAGGGTGGTTTTACCCACACCGTTCGGGCCGACGACACCCAGCCGCATGCCGTTCTCCATTTTGAAGTCCAAACTCTTCAAGATGGAGCGTTCGCCATAAGCAAAGCCAACACCTTCCACTTCCAGCACCTTGGTGCCGAGACGTGGACCGGCTGGAATTTCCATTTCCAACTCCGCGGGGCCAACCAATTTGTCAGCACCAGCCAAATCCTCGTAGCGCTCGATGCGCGCCTTCGCTTTGGTTGCACGAGCGAGTACGCCGGCGCGCATCCATGCTGTTTCGCGTTTTAGTAAAGCCAGACGAGTCTTTTCCGATTTGGCTTCTCCCTCCAAACGTTCCGCGCGACGTTCCAGGTAAGTGTGGTAGTTGCCGGGGTAGGAATGCGCCTTGCCACGGTCCACTTCGACAATGCGATCGACCACGCGGTCGAGCAAGAAGCGGTCGTGCGTGACCAAAATGAGCGGGATTTTCAGCGCTGAGAGTTGCTTCTCCAACCAAGCAATCACGAAGGCATCCAAGTGGTTCGTCGGCTCATCGAGCAGCAGCAAGTCTGGCGAATCCACCAGCAAACGCGCCAAAGCCACACGACGCGATTCACCACCCGAAAGCGTGCCACATAAAGCGGTGGAATCGGTGAGTCCAACTCCGTGAATGGCTGCGGCAATACGATGCTCGACATCGTGCCCGCCCATGCCGTCGAGGCGGTGCTGAAGTACGTCCTGACGCCGCGCCAAAGTGGTCATGCGTTTCTCGGTCAGTTCCGGATCGGCGAACTCCGTGTAGAGCTCATCCAGCTCGGCCAACACTTCATCGCGCCCGGCCAATCCCAAACGCACCGCATCTTCAATCGTGATGCCAGGTGGAAAGTGCGGCTCCTGCTCTAAATAGCCAATGCGCAAATCCTTCCGCGCCACTCGCTTGCCAGCATCCAATGTCTCGATTCCGGCGAGCATCTTGAGCAAGGTGGACTTGCCGGCGCCGTTCGGACCAATCAATCCAATCTTGTCCCGCGACGTCACCGTCAGGCTAATCCCGGTGAAAAGCGGGCGCTTTTCATCATAGGTCTTGGCGGCATCGGTGAGGGTGAGGAGCGGCATGCGGTGGGGATTTTAGCGGTGCCGCGGGACTGCGGAATTATTCCATAAAGGAGTCGAGTTCTTTCTCGAATTGGGTCAAAGAACCCCAACGGCCTCCTGCATAATCTCTCCGACTTCTGAATAGGCATGACTCAGCTGAGGCCCAGACAGCATTTTTGCATGGTATTGCCGCATCACCGCTGGCCGAAGGCACTGCAGCCCTTATGCGTGGCCGAGCATTTAGAGGAGTGCGTTGGTGACGATCTCGCGCAGGGCGATGGCAATCTTGTCGACTTCCTCGTCGGTGGTGCAAGACGGCGGCATGGCGTACATGATGTTGCCGAGCGGGCGCAGGAGGACGTTCTTTTGCGCGCGACATCCGGCCCGCAATGTTTCGCCGAGTCCTGCGAGATAACCTTCATCTTCGGTTTGTAGTTCGATGGCCACAATGCCTCCACATTGCCGCACTTCCATCACTCCATCTTGTTGCTCTAAATCATGCAGCTGCGCAAATAAACGATCACCGATGTGCTGCAATTTCGCCGGTGTATTATCCCGACGCAAAATTCCCATCGATGCTAATCCAACCGCACATCCAATCGGATTGCCGGTAAAGGTATGTCCATGGAAGAATGCTTTGGCGCGTTCATCGGACAGGAATGCGCTGTAGATTTCTTCCGTGACCAGGGTTGCGGATAATGGAAAAATGCCACCGGTGAGTCCTTTGGCAAGGCACATGACATCGGGCGCGATGTCTGCGGCATTGCACGCAAACAAATGCCCGGTGCGGCCGAAACCAGTCATGACTTCATCGGCGATGAGGAAGATGTCGTTTCGCGTACAGCGGTCGCGCAGGTTTTTCAGGAACTCTACGCTATGCATCTTCATGCCGGCGGCACCTTGCACCAGTGGTTCCAATATGAAACCGGCAACACGTCCTTCTAAATCAGCCAGCGCCGCTTCCACCGCTTCGATGTTCGGCTTAACGCGCACTACATGAAACAGGAAGGGCGAAAACTCTGCAAAGAAGGGTTCCGGTTCACCAACCGACATCGCGCCGAAAGTGTCGCCGTGATATCCGCCTTCTAAAGCGAGGAACACGGTGCGCGATGGTTGACCGCGTCGTACCCAAGTCTGATACGCAGCTTTTAATCCAACTTCAATCGCGGTCGATCCGTTGTCGGAGTAGAACACGCGCGATAAACCTTGCGGTGTCATGGCGACAAGCTCCTCCGCCAAACGTACCGCCGGCTCATGCGTGAAGCCCGCAAACATGATGTGATCTAATTTCGCCGATTGCTCGGCCATGGCAGCGGTGATTTCAGGCCGCGCATGCCCATGCAAATTGGCCCACCAAGATGAAATCGCATCGAGCACTTCGGTGCCATCGGCCAAAGTAAGTGTGGCATCTTTCGCTGCAATCACCGCCAACGGTTCCGGGTCCAACTGATGCTGAGTATAAGGGTGCCAGCAAACTTTGCTGTCGCGTTGGGGGAGATCGATCAAAACAATTCCTGTAGCAAGGGGTGCAGTTGCGGTTCGCCGTCGATCCAGAAGTCGAGGTGTTCGGTTTGTAAATCCTTAAACCACGGCACTTCAAAGATGGGCAGGTGCGGTAGGCGCTGCGCGAGTGAGTTGCGATTTTGCGGATGCGGTTGCCCAACTAAAAACAACGCGCGGACCGAAATCCGTCGGGCAGCGAGCGCTTCGAGAGTCAGCAAGGTGTGATTCAAAGTGCCGAGTCCGCTGCGCCCGACTAAAACTACGGGCGCGTTGAGTGCCGCCAAAAAGTCGGCTTGATCCTGTTTTGCATTCCAAGGCACAAGCAGTCCGCCGGCGCCTTCGACAATCCACGCTGCGTTTGGAGATGCTTTGAAAAGTTTGCGCGCCGCTTTCATGACGCTTTCTATGGCAACGACTTCGCCGGCATCTTGTGCAGCTTGATCGACCGAAGCCGGAAGCGGGAAATTCACGATGGGCGGTGCAAGCCGGGCTGGGTCAAGGCCAGAGAGTTTTTGCACGGTGTCGGTATCCGAATCCAATCCGGTTTGGATAGGTTTTAGATAACGCGTAGTTTGGTTGTAGCGCATGGAAGCGCGCGCCAGCAAAGCTGAGACAACAGTTTTGCCGACATCGGTGTCGGTGCCGCAAACCACGAGTGGCGTGGCGCTTGGTGACGGCGGGTTTTCCTCTACCAGTACCCGCCGTCGCTCTTCCGACAGGGCTTCAATCACAGTCGTTGCCAAACCGCGAATATTCTCTTCACTATGCGCGGCATGCACCACAATGCGTAAACGACTACTCCCTTCTGGCACCGTCGGCGGGCGCACTGCACGTACTTCGAAACCAGCCGCGCGCACCTTTTCTGCAACCGCCATTGCACGTTCAGAAGCTCCTACCATGACTGGCACGATGGGCGATTCTCCTGGGCAGAAGATGTCGGCTTGTGTAAATAACTCGCGCAACAAACCGGCACGTTCAAAAACAGTTTGCGCATGTTCCGGTTCTGCTTGAGCGATTTGCATAGAGCGCCTTAGCCCAGCAGCAATCATTGGCGGAACCGCAGTGGTGAATACAAAACTGCGTCCGTGGTTCACTAAGGTTTCAATCGCGACGCGGGAGGCACAAACCATGCCGCCGGCAACGCCGAGTGCTTTACCACCGGTAAACATGCGCGCCAACAGCCGCGGATGCATGTCACCCTCCACCGGATATAAACCAGCAGCATGGGCCATGTCTAGAATCACGTAGGCATCGTGCTTTTCGCAGAGGCGCAAAATGGCCTGCAGTGGAGCGCGGTCGCCGTCCATGGAGTAGACGTCTTCCACCACCACAATGCGTCGGCGCGCGGCTGGGTGAAGGGAAAGGGCGGCATCGAGCGCATCTCGGTCGTTATGCGCGAAAACTTCCACGCGTGCGCGGCTTAAACGCGAGGCATCGATGAGCGATGCATGAATCAAGGAATCGCAGAACAGGACATCTAAGCGATCGGCAAAGGTGGTGAGTAAGGCGAGGTTGGCTTGCCATCCGGAAGGGAATAACAAGGCGGCTTCACTGCCCATCCATCGCGCGGCTTCAACCTCAGCTTGCTCATGCACCGGGTAGTTGCCGTTTAATAAACGCGCACCCGGAGCGCCAACGCCAAACTCGTCGGCAGCTTCTTTTGCGGCACGCACCACACGTTCATCGTGAGCAAGGCCTAGGTAATCACTGGAAGTGAAATCGACTACGCCATCGTCCGCGAAAACTAACTTGCGTTCCAAGCCAGCTTCCCGCCAAGCATTAGCCTCGGCGCGCAGCTGGTCTTGCAAGGAACGGTCCAGGGTTTAAACCTAAACTTCAACCACGACCGATGGTGCGCATTCGCGGATGCCGCGCAGGCCAAGGCGCTCGAACAACGCGACGTCGGCATCTTTTCCCCGGTTTGGCGTGGTGAGCAGTTGATCGCCTAAAAAGATGGAGTTCGCACCGGCCATGAAACACATGGCTTGTGCTTCTTCCGACATGGCACTGCGCCCAGCGGACAGACGCACCATGGAGTTCGGCATAAGGATGCGCGCCACCGCAACCGCGCGCACTAGTTGGTCCCAAGCAAGTGGAGGCGTTTCACCCAAAGGCGTGCCTTCAATAGGGACCAAAGTGTTAATCGGCACCGACTCAGGCGGTGGGCTTTGCATGGCAAGCTGATGCAACAAGCCGATCCGGTCTTCTTCACTTTCACCCATACCCAGAATCCCACCGCAGCAAACTTTCATGCCGGCTTCGCGCACATTGGCCAAAGTTTCAAGGCGGTCGTCATAGGTGCGGGTGGTGATGACTTCGCCGTAATACTCAGGCGAAGTGTCCAGGTTGTGGTTGTAGTAATCCAGGCCGGCCGACTTCAGGCGCTTGGCCTGCTCGACATCTAACATGCCGAAGGTGCCGCAAGTTTCCAGACCGAGGTCTTTCACTTTTGAAACCATTTCCAGCACGTGCTCAAAATCTTGATTGTTCTTAATGTTGCGCCAGGCCGCACCCATGCAGAAACGATCGGCGCCACCCGACTTCGCGCGCTCGGCGGCAACCACGACATCTTCCGGGTCCATGAGCGACTCGCGCTCGAGGCCAGAATCATTATGCGCCGACTGGGAACAGTAAGTGCAATCTTCCGGACAAGCGCCGGTTTTGATCGACAGCAGAGTTGAGCACTGCACTTCGCGCGGATCGAAATGCGCACGGTGCATACGCGCCGCTTCAAACACGAGTTCCAGCAGCGGACGGCGGTAAAGCTCGCCCACTTCGGCGCGTGTCAGTGTGGTCGTTTCCTCAGCAATCATGGGGGCCTATTCTATCGGCTCCGTGCGCGGAAGCTGACAAGTCTGTCCCTCACATAGATAAAGCGTGGCCTTGCCATCCACAGCTCCACGCCCCTGGAAGAGGTCGAGGTCACTTTCCATGTCAGCAGCCGGACGCAGTACTGGTAGGGCCTCGGTGTAGGCGGAGCTAGCTAAGGCCTTACGCCAAATAGTGAGAGATTCGGAATCTCCGCTACCAATGACGACGGCAACCCCTGGCTCTTTCACCGCCCAAGCAAGTGGACGCAAGGTCGATGCAAAGGCACGCGGGTTACTCGACGCCATTTTCATCAGCGCGGCATAACCTCGTTGTGCTGGAGTGCGCCACTTCTCATCTTGAGTGAAAGCGTGCAATACCGTCAATACTTCTAGTGCGACAGCATTCGCCGCTGGCGTGGCGCCGTCCCAAGGTTGTTGTAGCCGATGCAGCAGCTTTTCATCGCGCCCATCGGTGTCGAAGAATATGCCTGACTCCTCATCCCAGAAATCGGCAAGCATGTGGTCGGCAAGCTGTTGTGCTTCCAACAACCAACGCTCTTCGCCAGTGCTCATGAATAAGGAAAGCAAAGCGTTGGTGAAGTAAGCATAGTCCTCTAGCACCGCAGCATGTTGCGCTTTGCCATGACGCCATGCCCGCAACAAGCGCCCATCTTCTAACTTCATTTCCGCCAACAAAAAGCCTGCCGCACGAGCCGCCGCAGCGGTGTAGCGAGGCTCATTCAAGCGACGCCCTGCCATTGCTAAAGCATCGATGGCGAGCCCGTTCCATGCAGTTAGGACCTTATCGTCGGTTCCGGGTGCAATGCGTTTTAGGCGAGCTTCGTACAAACGCGCACGCACGCTTTCCTCCAAAGCATCCGCTTGCTCCACAGGGATGCCAGCTTCTGCCGCAGCGATTACGGCGGGTTTCGCATCGGTTAAAACAGAGTTGCCATGCTCAAAGTTGCCAGCTTCCGTGACTCCATAAAGAGCCGCGGCAAACTTGGCATCGTCCTCGCCCAAGACTTCGGCAAGGGTGGTTGGTGTCCACACGAAGAACTTGCCCTCTTCACCTTCGGAATCGGCATCGGTAGAACTGTGGAAGCCGCCGGCATCGTCCATCATTTCACGCAGAAGGTAGTCGCAACTCTGGCGCACAATCTTGGCGTAGGATTCGTCCTCACTTAAACGGTATGCGTCTAGGTAGGCTGGAATCAAAGTGCCCTGGTCGTAGAGCATTTTTTCAAAGTGTGGAATCAGCCACTGACCGTCGACCGAGTAGCGCGAAAACCCACCGGCGAGTCGATCGTACATGCCACCTTCGGTCATCTTGGTCAGCGTGAACAAGGCCATCTCTTTTGCTTGCGCGCCAGGAATGGTGCCATCTAAACGATGCGCGGCCGCGATCAAAAAGCGCAGGTCCTCGGCGCGTGGGAATTTCGGTGCTTGGCCAAAGCCGCCGTCGATGCTGTCAAAGGTAGTGCGCATGGCGGCGACCCACTGCTGCTGTCCCAGATCCAACTCGGCCAGAGTGATTAGGTCTTTGCCCGGCTCCACTGCAGGGAACTTATTGGTCAAAGCCTCGGTCAGGGAATCCGCCGCAGCATCGATCTCAGAGCGGCGGTCCTTCCACGAGTTCGAAATGAAGGTCAAGATTTCCAAGAATCCAGGACGCCCGTACTTGGCTTCGGCGGGGAAATAGGTCCCTCCATAGAAGGGTTTCAGCTCCGGGGTGAGCCACACCGACATCGGCCAACCGCCCGAACCAGTCAACTTTTGCACCGCGGCCATGTAAATCGCGTCCAGATCTGGCCGCTCCTCACGATCGACCTTGATGCAAATGAAGTGCTGATTCATGAAGGCAGCGATCTTCTCATTCTCAAAAGACTCGTGTTCCATCACGTGGCACCAATGGCAGGCGGAGTAGCCAATGCTCAGGAAAATAGGCTTTCCTTCCGCCTTTGCCCGATCGAGGGCCTCATCGCCCCACGGATACCAGTCTACGGGGTTGTAAACGTGCTGTAGGAGATAGGGGCTGGTCTCACCGGCCAGGTGATTTTTGGTGGCTTTGGTAGTCACAGAATCGGGTTCCTGGTGTTGTTGAGAGCAGGCGGCGAAGATGCCGAGGAGGATGGGCGTCAAGCTGACGGTCATGATTCCACCTTATAAGGCAGGGCAAGGTAAGGCGCTTGCCATTCTTCAGGGAATCCGCGACAATGCCGCCAACATGGGCTGGTTCCAACGCCTCTTTTCGGGAGCGCAAGACGACGACGGATCAAACCGCGGTCAGCGCTCCCCGGAGCAAGCCCGAGTTTCTGCGGAAGAATTTACGCACGAAATCCGGGCTCTCAAAGACGAAATCAAAGCACTCCGAGAGAACCTCGGCGGCGGTGGTCGTGGTGCACTACGCGGGGACCAAGATTCCTCTCGTGGGCGTCGTGGCGGCCGTGGACGTGGACGAGGCGGTGGAGGAGACCGCGATGGACGTTATGAACGTGACTCACAGGGTCGTGGACGTAACGGAAACCGTCGTGAGCAAGCTCCGCGTCGTAACGTTCCGCGTGAGATTCCGGATGACGCTCCGACCGGCCTATTGGTCGAATATCTAAAGACCCGCAAAGTCGTTGTGTACGAAGGTCAGGATGACCTCGATCGCAACGAAGCTTTCGAGCACCTTGCACGGCACTTAGGTACCCACTTCGATTTACTTGCGGAGTTCTACGAGAAGGTGAAGCGCTGTGTCGCAACCGGCCGTGGACAACGCATTGACATCGACGGTTACTCGCAAGCTTCACGTTCTGCTGCGGTGCAGTTTGGAACCTTGTTGCATCGCCACGGCATGCTCAAGGATTTCTACTACCACCGAAGCCCGAAGCGACAACTGCGCGTCATTCCGACCAAAGATGGTCAGATTGGGCAGTTCCTCACTGGCGGATGGCTTGAGATTTACGTTTTTGCAGCTCTTGCAAAACGTCTTAGCGCCTCCATGAGCGAAGATAAATTCCAACTGCTTGCCAACGTAAAAGGCATGTTGGAAGACGGCCGCGAGTTTGAAGCAGACCTCATGGCTGCGGTTGGAGATAAGTTCTTCTGGCTGGAATGCAAAACCGGCAACTGGCAGGACTACTCGGCTCGTTTCCGCGGTTTGGTGAAGATCTTTGGCGTCGAGCGCACCAGTGCTGGATTGCTGTTGATCCGTCCACCGGATTCGGCAACGCGCAAACGCGCAACCGACATGCTCGACATGACTCTGCTGTCTTTGGCCGAGGTCGATGATTTCATCAGCGTGTTCTTGGGTGAAGAACTAACTGGCGATTTACGTCGTCACGTGGACGCACCCGTTATGTTGGAAGAAGACAACGCGCGCGATGAAAAACCTGCACGTCGTCCGCGTTCGCAAGATCGCGATGCGGAGTCCAGTGAGCGCGAAGGGGAAGATGGAGATGCCCCGCGTCGCCGTCGTCGTCGTCGTGGGGGTCGCGGCCGTGGTCGTAGTCGTTCCGCGCAAGGTTCTGGCGAAGAAGGTCAAAGCGAAGGTGATTCCCGTGACGAAGGTCGTGGGGGAAATCGTGACGCGAGTCGCGAGGAAAGTTCTGCGCGCCGCGCTCCAGCAGCTGCACGCGCCGAAACGAAAGCCGAGACGAAGCCAACAGCCAAAGTTGAAGAGAAAGCACCACCGGTCATTCTCGGATTGGTGCCGCGTGCTGAATCTCCAATGAGTCGCGAGAAGAAGGGCAGCTTGAACGAGCCTCTCCCGATTGCGAAGATTGAAGATGAAGCTGCAGAGGCGCCAGCCAAGGTTGAAGCTTCTGTCGATTCCGCTGAGAAGCCGGAAGCCAAAGAAGAAACTGCCAAGGGTGCTCCGCGCCGCCGCCGCCGTCGTTCTGCTACTGCCTCTCCGTTTGCCGATGACGCGAAAGCGGAAGATGCAAAGTCGGACCGAGGTGATGAGAAGAAGGCAGTGGTTGCTGAAGAGAAGCCGGAAGTCAGCGAAGAAGCGAAAGCCGAGAAGCTCGATGCTTTGGCCGAAGCGGTTGCTGAGAAGGTGGCTCCTAAGAAGCGGACCAAGCGTCAGCCGAAGGCACGTGGTGGCCGAGCGAAGAAGCCTGAGGTCGATTCTGGGGAGGCAGTCGCTGAGGCTGCTCCGGAGGTTGAGGCTAAGGCGGAAGAGCCGGAGGCGAAGGCTGAGGAAAAGCCGAAGCCAAAACCAAGGCCTAGAGCAAAGGCAAAGCCGGAGCCGGAAGCTGCAGCTAAGCCTGAAGTCGCGCCGAAACCGGAGACCCCGACTGCACAAACCACCAAGTCGGGCGTGACCATTGCTCCAGATCTGGCGGCAATGATGGCCGGTGGCTCTAAGCCTAAAAAGGACTGAGCTCGTTTCAGTAATCGAAACAAAAACGGACAGCGATTGCTCGCTGTCCGTTTTTGATTTTGGTGGGAAGAAGCGGACTTGAACCGCTGACTCACGGATTTTCAATCCGTTGCTCTACCAACTGAGCTACCCTCCCGTTTTGTGGGCAGAAGAATACACTTTCCTCGCCTCTGCCGCTAGGTGGTTTCGGTGACTACCTCGGGTCAAGCCCAAGATCTCCGGCACGACTGCCTTCTATCGGCAGGAATTCGCCCGGGATCCGCCAATTCTGATCCGCATTTGCAAGGATGGCGATAGCCTCGGCGAGATCGGCTTTAATCTGGGCGCTGAGGGCACCCGCATCGGCGAAGGAAATCTCGGGGCGTATGGCTTGGAGGAAGAAAACTTCGAGATCTTGGCCATATAGGTCGCCATCGAAATCGATCAGGTGAACTTCGATCTTTTCTGCGTCGCCCTTAAAGGTGGGGCGGGTACCTAGGTTGATGACCGCCGGAAGCAGCCCAGGTTTTTCGGATCCAGGAAGGCGCACTAAGCCGGCATAGACTCCACGCGGTGGATGTAGCTCGTGGTGCAAGTCTAGATTCGCTGTGCGGAAGCCAAGTTCGCGTCCGCGTTGATCGCCTTGGACGACGGTGCCGAGCACACTGACTGGGCGTCCCAGCATGGTTGATGCATTTTCTAAATCTCCTAGCTGCACGGCTTCACGAATGAAGGTGCTGGAGACCGCGCGTCCGCTTAGGCGCAATGGCGGGACCTCGGTGATTGCGAAACCAAGGTCGCGAGAGAGCGGGCGCAAACTCTCCGGATTACCGCTGCGGTTTTTGCCGAACTTCGAATCAAATCCAAATACTAATTCGCGCAGGCCGAGGCCATCGAGCAAAACCTTGCGGGTGAAATCTTGGGCGGATAATTCACGGAGCTCGGGAGTGAAGCTCAAAACTAAAGTGGCGTCGATTCCAGCGCGGCGGAACAGTAACAGTCGATGGTCCAAGCTGGTTACCGTGGCGGGTGCGCGCCCAATCAGCACCGATTTTGGGTGGTCAGCAAAGGTGACCATGACCGACTTCACGCTGGACTTTTCTGCGCGAGTGACAACCTCGCGCAGCACATGAAAGTGGCCGAGGTGGACGCCATCAAACACCCCGACGGTCGCGACACAACCGCTTTGCTGAAAATCAGCAGGCAGGTCCTCGATCGATCTAAGAATCTGCAAGGTTCTGCTTGTAGTCGTAAACCAAATCCTCGAGTGCTGGTTTGGCTTGGCTCTTGCTGGCCGGGGTCATGCGATCGATGAACAAGATTCCATCTAGATGGTCGAGCTCGTGCTGGAAAATGCGCGCTTCCCATTCCTCAAGTTCGAGTTCGAAGGCATCGCCCTGAAGGTTCTGAGCTTCGATTCTGACCTGTAGCGGGCGAATGACCTGGCCATTCACCTCCGGGAAGGACAAACACCCTTCCTCGCCGCTTTTCATATCCTTGGATTTGAACACCATCTTCGGATTGCACAGTACGACTTCTTCCTCGGCGTGTTCGGCCTTGCCAGATGGGTTGTAAACCAACAGGCGGATATTCAGTCCCACCTGTGGAGCGGCTAGACCGACCCCTGCCGTGGCGTACATGGTTTCGAACATTTCACGCGCCGAAGCGGCCAAACTTTCATCGAAAGCGGTGACGGGTGCGTTTTTCTTGCGTAAACGCGGATCGGGGTAAATGACGATGTCCATGATCGTGAGTCTTCCCCTAGAATAACCTAGCGCGTGTTTCTCGTTCGTATTCACGCCCTACTCAAGCTCATGAACCTGAAAAAACACCTCGATCGCGCCGCGCAAGCATTGGAGCGCGGCCAAGCCGACTTCGCCGCCGAACTTTGTGACCAGGTGATGGACTTTGCTCCTGGTGATCGACGTGCTGCCGAGTTGTTGACCACGGCGGTGGTGGAGTTAGGTGGTGGTAAATCAAGCTTCCTCGGCAAGCTCGGTTCCGGCCCTTCCGGATTGGCAGCCAAGTTTTCCAAGCTCACCCGCAACCCCGATGCCGAAGCGCGTTCCATGCGGCGTTCCTTCATGAAAGATGCGGGCAGCCCATCCAAGGGAGTTGCCTGGGGCGATGCCCTCGAGCGTGCTGGTTATGTAGGCGCCGCCCTTGGAGTCTTTGGCGGTCTGGCGGCGACCAGCGCCGAAGCAGCAAAGCGCGCCGGCAGTTTGGCCGCCGCTCAAGGCGAGGTCGATGAGGCTCTGGATTTCTACCAGAAGGCCCTCGATGCCAATCCGCGTGACACCGAAGCCATGCGCGCGCGTAAGAATCTGGCGGCAGAACAGGCTCTGCGTACCAATCAATACGACAACGATGCGGCCGGCGGCCTAGATTCCGAGGCATTCCTCCGTGCAGCGCGTGGAGAGGACACCCCTGGGGAGTGATTTGTTGGATTGAAGCCCTTTTGGGGCTTGCAGGATTCTCCACACCTCTTACAATATTCCGCCCGTTTTAGGGAAAACGACTGTAATGCCTAACACCCCGTCTGCAAAATCTTCGCTGAAGAAGAGCCTCAAGCGCCGCGAGCGTAACCGTGGTCGCCGTTCCGCCATGCGTACCTGGATCAAGCGCACTTTGGAATCCGTCGAAGAGGGCAACCTCCAGTCGGCCGAGACCAACTTCGCTATGGCTACCAAGATGATTGATAAGAACGTCAAGTGGAGCCAAATGCACAGCAACAACGCTGCACGCAAAAAGTCGCACCTGGCAAAAGCAGTGGACGCACTACGCTAAGTCGGTAAGTTGCTCGTTCTCCGACTCTTAGTTGATTTCCTGCTTCGGGATCATGTCAACTAAGAGTTAATGTTGCCCTAATTGCGCCTTATTTGTGAATCAGGAATAAGAACTCGCGATTTGGTTCTTCTGCATCACGCAGCCATTCTCCGGTCCATTTCATATTGGCCATAACGTTTCTTTTGTGGTCGAGTTCGACGACTTCTTCAAGGTGTCCATTTCGTCGAACAACTTCGTTAAGTTCCTCAGCCGTTGCTCTTCCGCCGGAATTGTAGGACAGCATTATCCACTCTGCCTGGGTCGATTTGATTAGCTGTTCTATGGCACTTACTGCAAGATAAGAACCGCTTGAATCTTTTCTAAAATCTTCAAAAATGGAGCCTGTGACTTTGTCGGAGGTGTCTTTTCTCCGTTGAGCTTTACCAAATAGTTCTGGCTGGTCATACAAACAAACACTGGCCCACAAATGGTAGTAAGAAGCATACCGCACTCGAGAGGGGGGCATCTTTTCATTGTTCGACCCATATGGAGGATCAAAATAGGCTAGGTCAACCGGAAGGCTTGGAGCCAGTTGAAGAATGTTTTGCCGGTAAACTTTGTGAATGCCATTGATGTTAGGGAATATCTCTGGGACTCTTAACCTAAGGTTCTTGTACGAGCGAGGAGACCAGTCTTTTAGATAGGAGACAAAATGGCCGAGAGTGTTATCAACTCGATCAAGGGCAAGCACCAAGCTCGTTAAAGCAACGGCGCGTTCAATTTTACCAAGTGATAAGTTTTCGATTTCCTGTCTGATACCATCAAGCTTTTCAGTGTTGTGTTTTTGCCAAGGCTTTTTTAGGCCATCATCTTGAACCGCAGAGCCATTTTTGCAGGTTCCTCCGTAGTGCTTCGTAAACCAGCCTGCAAAGGGTTTCACTGAGTTTAGGTGGTCAATTAGTTCTTGGTAATGTTCCTGGGGCCGTTCGTTTAGCAAGTAGCAGGTAGCAAAGACTTCAGACCACACCGAGGTATCGTTGGAGAATACTGAATACCCTTGTTTCGCGAAAGCCTGGGAGACTCTAGTTGTCCCAGCGAAGCCATCCAGGATCCTTTCGGCGCCAGTCTTTTTCGCAAGTTCAAGAATTCGGGGAAGAATCTTTAATTTGGATCCGGCGTATTTGATTCCTTCAGTTGGTGGAGGAGTGATAGGTGAGTCACCAAATAGAGATAGTTGATTAGCCACGACTTAACCCAGCGTTTTGTTTTATAGAACTAATATCACTCATGATTTCTTCTAGTGCCGCTGAGTGCCCAAGCTCAGAAGAAACGAGAGCGCGGGAGAAAAGTGAAACCAATACCATGTTATGCGAATAATCAATCCAACCACCGGTTATGCTAGAGAAGAAGTTTACTGCTCTTTTAGTGTTCGTCCACAACCCTCGTTGAAGGGCGTTAGCCTCCGGTCCGCCATACCTCACTTCGCATATATAATTTTCGTTTCTGTCATAAAATTTATATACCGGGTGCTTTCTTCCCCTTCCGCTGGCTTCGAGTGCAATTCGAGCCGTGGCTTTACGTGCTTGAACGTAGTCAAAAACTAAGATGTTACACCGTTGTTTCTTCTCATCATATATGAGAGGAAGGATATTGATTTTTCCAAAAGGCTCAAAGGCAGGATCTTGAAAGATTTTAGTCAAGGTAAGTTCATCGTAGGTTTTGCTTTGTTCACACTGAAGCCTCGGAAACATCAAAAAGTTCTTGTCGGTGGATAGTTGAAGAGGACCGTCGCCATAAGCCTTTAGGCTTACCGGGATTTCGAGGTTGGTGATTTCATTTGTGATTCTAATATCTTCTTCTTTCGATTTTGCTCTAAACAAGTCCTTTCCAACGTGGGTTGAGCGGAAATCATACATATATTGATTAATGAACTCGGCGATAGCGATTTCAGCAAGGTCACCATGAGTTTTGTTGCCAATGAGGCGCATTGTGAAAATATTGCTCAGCGTGGTTCTTATAAGAGTTGGATGTTTGCGAACCAAAAGCTTCAGTCTTTGCGTAAAGTCGTGGTATGGGTCGTTCTCCTTCATTGCGTATATTCTACCAAAGCCCATTCCTAAGCACTTGAAGGAAACTCTGAATATGAGAGGTGGGGATTGCGTGGACAGAATCGATCACTCCTGCCTTGATTTTTCTTGTACCTAGCGACATTGCAGCCTGAGTTCAGAAAACAGAAAGGCCTGACCGATAACTCGGACAGGCCTTTTTTGCTGTTTATGGATTTGGAACTACTCGCCGAAACCACGCACGATGGCAACCAGGCCACTGAGCAATTCCGGGTCATCCTTGGCGCCTGGAGCTGGAACCATCAATGGGCTTTTACCTGCTGCAGCACCACCTTCGGCGATGACTAGTGCGAGGTGCTCATCGGTTACGGAAGCTTGCCAAGCGGCGTCGGCGAAACTTGCAGGCTTCACCGGAAGGCCGGCCGCTGCGACGCCATCACCAGCGCCAGCGGATCCGTGACAGGTGGTGCAGTAGGCATCGAAGAGAGTGCGTGCAGCTTGGCTGATGACCACTTCCTTGACAGCCTCCACAGCGCCAGCAGCTTGGCTTTCCATGGACTCCAACTCATCTACGCCGGTCTCAGTCTTGGCAGTTTCTTCGGTTTTCGCTGGGGTGCTAGGCTCCGCAGTTTCCGTTGCAGGAGCAGAGGTGGAATCAGTGTCGGCAGGAGGGTCGACGGATTCACCGCCGCCACAGCTACCTAGGGTTGGCAGCAGAAGCGCAGCCACTAGTAGGGTGAAGGAGAGTTTCATGGGCGGAAGGATAGCGCGTATTCAGATTCAGAGAAGAGGAATCCCTTAAAGGATGACTGTGTTGGTGGCTACGCAGGCTGTGAGGTCGACGGCCTGCAGGGTGCTTCCGCAAATCCCACCTGGGATTGGGGTCGTGATGTTCAGTGCACCCGCGCCATCGGCCGTGAAAAAGCCAGCGAGGATGGGGTTGTTCATATCGAGCACTAGGCCGGCGCAGGAGCCGGGCGGCAAAGTAAAGGTGCCGGTGTTGCCGCCGTAGGCGAGGGCGATGGAACCGTTCGGGGTGGCGCCGACCACACTGATGGTGACCGAAGCGGGGCAGGAGCCGGTGATGGAGAGTGCGAGTGGGGTGCCATCGGCCCAAACGCGAAAGGCATAATCAAAAGTGGAGAAGGCTCCGAAGCCAGCGTTGGCGTACAGGATTCCATCTAGATAAGGGTTGGTGGTTTCTCCACTGATGGCCAGGCCGAGATCGGTGCTTTGGTAAACCATGTAGTAGGTCGTTCCTGGGGTGACGGGCACTCCAGGCCAGAATGCCTCAGCCCAAGAGTCTGGAACACCTGCCGTCGAGCCCGAGGCCAGCATGTTGGCGCCCGGGACGTTAGGCAGTGCATCCCAAAGCTCCACCGTGATGGTTCCGCCAACTCCAAAACCGGGGGAAAGGAAAATACTTCCTCCAGCGCAGTTGGTTTTGCTTGGGATGAAGGACTGTGCGAGATCCGTTTGGGAAAAGCGAGCCATGGCAGTGCTGTGCGCAGGTTGCTCTACATCAAGGACTTGGGCAGCGAGGTTGGCGGAAAATGCGCTGAGGCTGAGAAAAAGGCAGGCGAGGTACTTAAACATGGAATCGTCGGGAAGAATGGCGGTAAGGGGGCCGCGATGCTTTCCGACGATAGCAAATTCAACACTTCTCCAGGGAGACTCTGCTTTAGCGAGCACCCAGTACGTTGTTGTAGCGGTAGTAAACCTCGAGGATGAGCGCGCACAATGCGGTGGAGTAAACCCGTCCGCCATCACGCCCCCAGGCTCCAACCGGATCCCAAGAACCGTAGAAGTTGTCCTTTTCGTTTTCTAAACGTTGGTTTGGGATGAGCGCTTTCTCAATCGACTTCTTCCAGTTTTTCCAATGCGTGCCGCCCCATTGATTCATCGCATAGGTTCCGTAGTACCAGTAGTACATGTCGATGCTGCCATCGTTTTCATCCCAATGTGGAGGTTTACTCGCAATCAGGTTGGCCTGCTTTTTCATGAGCTCGTACTGCGGATGTTCACTCCACCGATGCACTTCATCACCGTCGGTCATGAAAATGCGCGATAACAACGCAACCGCAGTCAAAGCTTCTGACTTCTCAGCCGGGAATTGCTCGACATAATCCAGCGGGCGTGAAGGCATACTTCCGATGCCACCGCCGCCTTCGCCAAAGGTATATCCAGTACGCCCCGTGTTGCGATCTTCAATCGATCGGAACCAAGTGTCGGCGGAAACGTATGCGGCTTTGTCCACCGCAAGATCGTTTACCTCTGCAGTTTTTAAGGCGAAAACCATCCAGCCGGTGATGGAAGTATCACTACTTCCATTAGGCTCCAAGTCGTAGCGCCACGCACCGTAGTTGTTGCGCGCATGGTGAATCAAACTCACCGCACGTTTCATGTTCGGCTTCAGGACCAGCGATTGGTGGGAGAAGTAATAGGCTTCTCCCATAGCCATGGTTGCAATCGCGTGGTTGTACAAGGTGGAGTTGCCAACTTCTTCGCCGAATAAACCATTGTCTTGCTGCACCTCGCGCAACCAAGCGATGCCACCCGCGACCTTTTCCTTATGCACGCCACCGACCTGGGTGTTGCCATGTCCCTGCAGTGCGAGCAAAGCAAGACCAGTTAAGCCCACATCGTTGACCGGGTTTCCTTTTCCACTACTGGATGGTTGGTCTGGGTAGGCATCGTAGAACATGAACTCATCCGCATCCCAATAGCCATCGGGAGATTGGTGGTCAGCCAACCATTGCAAGGCGGCAATCACATTGGTTTCCGATTTAGGACCGCCGCCACCTTGACGACCGCCACGCTCGCCAAATTTTCCACCGGGAGGACCTCCAAGACCGACAGCGTTATCCGTGAACATACTTTCGAAAGGAGAGTCCGCCATGGCATCTGGGTCTCCCAGTTCTTGTTCCGTAGGGTCAGAATCTTCCGTAGGAGTTTCGGTAATATCCACCGGTTCCTCGGTCGGTTCGATGGGTTCAATCAATTCTTCAATCACCGGCTCATCCTCAACCTCAGGGGCTGGAGGCGGTGGCGCAGCAACCAACTGTGGCGGCTTAACGCTCGCGTCGGCAGCGAGGATCATGATTCCTGCAACAACGAGTGCAATCACAAAGTGGGCGACGAGTGACGCAATCACATAAGGTGCGCGTCGCATTTGTTCGCCGAGAACATCTTGAAAGTTGGTGGGTTCATTCATGGCATCAAGCACAACGCCATAAATCTCGAACTCGTTCAAAATGTTTTTTGGTTCAAAAGTATTTTCGGTTCACACGAAAGGTAGAAAAAGAAAAGAGGTGGATGACTTTCGTCATCCACCTCTTTTGATGCGGGCTAACTCTTAGCGAGCGCCAAGCACGCGAGCGTAACGGTAGTACACCTCGAGCATCAGAGCACAGATTGCGGTGGAGTAAACCCGTCCGCCATCATCGCCCCATGGGCCTGCTGGATCCCAAGAGCCAAAGAAGTTGTCTTCCTTGTCCTCACGACGTTGGTTCGGAAGCAATGCTTGCTCGATAGCCTTCTTCCAGTTCTTCCAGTGAGTATCGCCCCACTGGTTCATGGCGAAGGTTCCGTAGTACCAGTAGTACATGTCGATCGAGCCATCGTCTTCGTCCCACTTTGGAAGCTTGTTGGCAATCAAGTCCGCTTCCTTCTTCATCATTTCGTAGTTGTCGTGATCTTTCCACGACTTCACCTTCTTGGTATCGGTCATGAAGATACGCGACAGCAAAGCCACAGCAGTGAGCGATTCCGACTTGTCGGCCGGGAACTTCTCGATGTACTGGGGTGGACGCGAAGGCTGCGATCCAGGACCGCCGCCGCCATCGCCCCATGCGTAACCGACACGACCAGTATTCTTGTCTTCCATCGAAGCGAACCAGGTCTCAGCCCCTTCGAAACAAGCATGGTCGACTTGAATCTTGCTGTCTTCTGCGGTCTTCAGTGCGAACACCATCCAGCCGGTAATCGAAGAGTCGTTGTCGCCGTTTGGCTCCAAGTCGTAACGCCATGCGCCGTAGTTGTTACGCGCGTTGACGATGACCTTGACCGCATTCTTCATCGGGCGCTTGAGCACTGGGCTCTTGCCAGAGAAGTAGTACGCCTCACCCATAGCCATGGTTGCAATAGAGTGGTTGTACAGAGTGGGGTTGCCGACATCTTCACCGAACAGGCCGGTATCGGATTGCACTTCCTTCAGCCAGTTAATGCCGTTGGAAACAACGTTCTTGTACTTACCAGCACTCAAGGTGTGGTTGTTGCCCAAGAAGGCAAGCAGTGAAAGACCGGTTAGGCCGACATCGTTGACAGGGTTACCGGCGCCATCGCTTGCAGGCTTGCCGTCGTAAATGTCGTTGTACATGAACTCATCGGAATCCCAGAAACCGCCAGCGGACTGGTGATCTTTGAGCCACTTGAGCGCATCCAACACAGCAGCTTCCTGCTTGGTCTTGCCGCCTTTGCCGCCACGGCCACCACGACCGCCGTACTTACCACCAGCACCACCACCAAGACCGACGTCGTTGTTCCACGCATCGGAATCGAAAGCGGAATCGGCGTTCATGTCAGGGTCGCCAGTTTCCTCGAGGGTTTCCTGCTCGACGACTTCCTCAAGCTCGGACTCGACCACAACAGGCTCCTCAACGATTTCCTCGATGATTTCCTCTTCTGGCTCTTCCTCTTCCTCAACTTCGGGAGGAGGGGGCGGCGGCGCAGCGACGAGCTGTGGCGGATCGGAATCTTCTCCGCCGGTGAGCACCATGATGCCGGCCACAATGAGGCCAATCAAAAAGTGCACGAAAATGGAAGCGATGATGTACGGAGCGCGTTTGAGCTGCTCAGCAAGCACGTCGTTAAACGTGTGCTCGTGCTCCCACGGGCGGTGGTACTCGTAATCGACTAGGTCAGCGTGATGTTCAACCATGACAGTGGGGCCAACGCGGAATCCGGGCTCCGGTTCGCGAAAAGCCGGGATTATTCTACAGCTCGGCGGAAGTTGAGGCGGAAATTTCGCCCCCGTAAATCTGGTCTAGGAAATCTTCTAGACCGGGCAAATCTGGGTTCACCCACAGGTAGGACGAGTTGTATTGCTTGGCGACGGCAGCAGTCACGGCCTCCTGTCGGGCTTCGAGCGTAAGCTTATTGATAATAGACAGTTGCGCCTCTTCAAAGGTGAAGGTCTGGGCTTCTGTGCGGCCAATCAAAAGGACCAACTGGTGGACTCCATTGGCACTGCTGCTCAAGGTCATGACGTCGCCCGGCTCACCGAATTCTAGGAATTCAATCAGGTCAGGGCGCATGCTCTCACGAATTCCTCGTTGCAGAGGTGCGCGGTCGGCGGCATCGAGGGCCTCCTGAACGGTCATAAGGCCGGCGCCGAGGCGGTTGATGACCTCTGCAGCGCGGTCTTCAGCAGGGGCCTTGTCGCGTTCATTGAAGAATTTCAGCTGCGCCCATTCCAGAACGGGCGGAATTTCGCGAAAAGAGGCATCGCTCACATAAGCCTTGCGGATTTCAGCTGGCGTTGGCGCGGAAAGTACCAGCATGCCCTGGTTTTGGGTTGGAGCCACTCCTTCGAGAACGCTTTTCACGGTGCTCTCCACGAAGACTCTGCGCAGGTCATTACGGAACTCATCGATATTGAAATACCCATCGTGGGCTAGGCTGCTTTCAAATCCTGCGCGGGAACCGGCCTCCAAGATGAGTTGCTGAATCCGATCCTCTAGGCGTGGGGCGAGTAGGGCATCGTTAAAACCCAGTTTGGTGAAAAGCTCCTGAAACAGCATGGTGCGCACGCCGGAGAGGGTTGCGGTAATGATGAGCTGCTCTTCGCTCAAGCTCGGATCGCGCTTAGCCATACGCGCGGCTTCCTGGTTGACCATTTGGGAAGTCAGTATGGAGTCATTCACAATGACCCATGCGGCATCGACCACCCCTTCCTCTGGCTCCGGAAGTTGGGCAGCAGCGGGGGACGCAAAAGCGCAGAACAGGAGAATGGTGGAGAGGAGCTTCATGGTTACTTACCGCGTGCAGATTGTCGCTTCTTTCGCGGCATGCGGCAAGAGATAGCGGTTGAATACACCAATTCGAGCACTTCCTCGGGGCTGAGGGTGGGCGATGGCAGCATCCACATGGCTTTGCGCGCAGTGAGCACTCTTAGGTCGATGTCTTGCCCAGATAACGCTTTTTCGAAGACCTTGGCCTCGCGCAGACTGCACACCAAATGATCCCCGATCCGTTGAAGAGCGTCTAAACCGAGGGCGCCGAGCCGGTGTTTGAGGAAGAAAAGCTTGGCCAGGCGGGCGAGCTCCTGCGGTGGAGGTCCAAAGCGGTCGCGGACGGCTTCCAGGACGGCGTCGATCTCGGTGGGTTGGCGAATGCGGTCGAATTCGCGCAGCAGCTGCAGGCGGATGTCCTCGTCGGGCACGAATTCAGGTGAGAGCGCGGCGTCGAGTCCGAGTGCTAAATCGCAGGCCGGCTCAATTCCACCATGGGCGACGACTTGGTTCTGGCGCTTGAGGCGGGCGACGGCTTGGCTGAGCAGGCGTCGGTAAGTTTCATAACCGACCGCATTGATGTGCCCGCTCTGTTCGGAGCCCAGCAAGTTTCCGGCACCGCGGATTTCGAGATCGCGCATAGCCAGTTGGAATCCGGCGCCGAGATATTTCATTTCCTCAATCGCCTTCAGCCGACGTCGCGCATCCAGTGGCAATGGCTTTCCGCGCGGCAGTAGCAGGTAGCAGTAACCGCGCCGCTCCGAACGTCCGACGCGACCGCGCAGTTGGTGTAAGTCGGCGAGACCATGACGTTGCGCTTGGTCGATGAAAATGGTGTTGGCATTTGGAATGTCCAAGCCACTTTCGATGATGGTGGTAGCGCAGAGCACATCGACTTTGCCGCGCACAAAATCGAGCATGACTTTCTCCAGCTCCTTAGGCTCCATCTGCCCGTGGCCGGTGGAAATTTTTGCCTCGGGGACCAACTTGCGTAAGCGGTCGGCCATGATGTCCAAGGACTTCACGCGGTTGTGTAGGAAGAAGGCCTGTCCTCCACGACTCAATTCCCGCCGCAGCACTTCCGTAATCATGGCGACTTCATCGTCGTAGCGGATTTCGGTGTGCACTTCTTGGCGTCCGACCGGAGCCGTACTCAAAGATGTGATGTCGCGAATCCCTGCCATCGCCATGTGCAAAGTGCGTGGGACTGGAGTTGCGGTCAAGGTGAGTACGTCGACCTGCGCGCGCTTCTTTTTGAGCTGCTCTTTATGACGTACGCCGAAGCGCTGTTCCTCGTCGATGATGACCAGCCCAAGATCCTTGAACACCACATCTTTAGACAAGATCCGGTGGGTGCCAATCACTAAGTCGACGGTGCCATCGGCCAAGCCGGCGACGGTTTCGCGCTTTTTCTGCGGCGTCACCAAGCGCGAAAGCATGGAAATTTCAATCGGCCAATCTGCGAAGCGTTGTTGGAAAGAGCGCCAATGCTGTTCTGCAAGAACTGTGGTCGGCACCAAAATAGCGACTTGTTTGCCGGAAAGAATTGCGCGGAATGCTGCGCGTGCGGCAAGCTCGGTTTTGCCATAACCGACATCTCCGCAGAGCAAGCGATCCATCGCGCGTGGGAGTGCAAGGTCGGCGTGGATTTCACGCGTGCCTTGGGCTTGATCCGGAGTGTCCTCCCACGGGAAGGAAGCTTCGAATTCCAGTTGTTCTGGACCAGGTTCCGGAAAAGCGAAACCAGGCACAGCTTGCCGTTTGGCCTGGATTTCGAGCATTTCCGCCGCCAGGTCTTCCACCGCAGCTTCCACTTTGCTGCGACGCCTTTCGAAAGCTCCGGAGCCAAGCCGGTCGAGCTCCGGGTTGGCACCACCGGCGCCAATAAAGCGCTCTACTAAATCCACTCGCGACACCGGAACTTTGAGTTCGGCTTCCTGCGCAAACTCCAAAAGAATGAAGTCTTGCGATGCCTTGCTTCCGGAGGAATCTAAACCGCGGAACAGCGCTAGTCCATGCACCAAGTGCACCACTAAATCACCCGGACGCAAAGCCATGACCGATTCAATCGCTTCGGTCGGATGGTCGCGTCGCTTACGAGGTTTCGGCCGATGCGAGCCATGCCCCGGAATGAACTCCCGATGATGAATCACGGTAAGCCGCGCTTCCGGAATGCGGAAGCCACGTTCTAAACCGCCAGCCTTCATTTGCAAGGTGTGGTCCGCGAGACTGTTGTCCTCCAAAATCTGACGCAAGCGGTCAGCCTCGGCATCGGTCGAACAAAGTACGGTGGCATGCTCGCCATCTTTTGCGCGCTCGGCCAACACCGAAACCCCAGGTGCAACTCCTTGGCAATACTCCTCCACGCTTAAGGTGGTGAGGGTGCCATCGGCGCCGGGCAGTGTTGCGATTTCAAGAACGGAACGTTTGGTGAAGCCCTCCTGCAAACGATTCAGCGCACTGACTGCCTGCGGCCCAAGAAAACGCAGTTGGGTGCGGCGTTCTTCAATCGATGCCGGCTCGAAAAGAACAACCCGCATGTTGGTGGCGAACCGCTCTAGGGGAAGGAGCTCATCGGCACTGGCGGCTTCTTGCAGTTCTTGCGCAAGCGGCACTTCGACTTTACGCAACACATGGCGGGTGCGCTGGGTGGCTAAATCAAAAACCCGAATGCTCTCAAGTTCGTCATCAAAAAATTCTAGTCGCAGAGGTTCACCCACCGCGGGCGCATAAAAATCGAGAATGTCTCCGCGTCGGGCGAACTCGCCAGCTTCGGTGATCGAAGGCACGCGTTGAAAGCCGGCCTCGACCAAGGTGCGGGTGAGTTGTTCCGGATCGAGCGCCATGCTTTCACTCAGGACGAGCAAATCGGAGGCATCGTCCTCGCCCGGCTTGGTGGGTGGCGGAACTGCCTGAATGAGCGCGGCCAAGGGAGCCACAATGGCGCCTTTAAAACCCTCGCGATCGGCCAAAGTCAGCGCGTGATACCGTTCGCGCAGCACCTCAGCCTCAGTTCCGAGCGAACTTTCACGCGCTGGGAATGGAATCACCCCACAATCGAAGGCGGTGAGGTCATCGACGGCGAGCGCGGCCTGTTGGGCATCGGCGCATACCACAAGCAGCGGTTCTTGCCATTCTTCCACGAACGCGGCACTTAAAAGAGCCTTTGACGAGCCCCACAAGCCTCCCCAACATAAACGGCCACCCGTCTGGTCGCTCCATTGGGCGGCCAGATCGTGAAAGGACGGGGTGGCACGCAGCAGCGCAACTGGAGTGGTCCCCTTAGCGGAAGACTTGCCCGGTTTCGCGCCCCGTTTCGGTCGACGCGTTGCCATTTGCGTAGTCTACTTTAGAATCGCTGCCCCATGTCTTTGTTCCTACTGACACTGTTAGCACTGATTCCTGCGGCCCAAGAAGAAAAGGCCGATGACACCCCAAAACTCGATGAAGGAATTCTGTCCGCGTTTGAGTTCCGCTCGGTCGGCCCTGCCCTCATGTCTGGGCGAATTGCAGACCTTGCGATTGACCCGGTGAACCCCAATGTTTGGTATGTCGCAGCTGGTTCTGGCAATTTGTGGAAGACCACCAACGCGGGCACAACCTTTGAACCGATTTTTGAGAATTACGGAAGTTACTCGATCGGATGTGTGACTTTAGACCCATCGAATCACAACACGGTTTGGGTTGGCAGTGGCGAAGCAGTTGGCGGACGTCACGTTGGTTACGGTGACGGTATTTATCGCAGCGATGATGGCGGCGGTAGTTTCCGCAACATGGGTTTGAAGGAGACCGAACACATCGCAAAGATTGTGGTGGATCCAAATAACTCCGATGTGATTTACGTCGCAGCGCAGGGACCGTTGTGGTCGGCAGGCGGTGAGCGTGGTTTATATAAGAGTGAAGATGGGGGTGAAAATTGGTTTGAGATTCTCACTGATGGGGAGTACACCGGGGTGACGGACGTCGTTTTGGATCCGCGTGATTCCCAGGTGATCTATGCGGCTATGCATCAGCGCCATCGCACCGTTTGGGCGCTGATAAACGGCGGCCCTGAATCCGGCATCCATAAATCATTAGATGGCGGCGCAACCTGGAAAGAGCTGAAGGGCGGTCTTCCAGGAAAAGATATGGGCAAAATTGGTCTGGCGGTTTCGCTGACTAATCCAGATGTGGTTTATGCAACCATTGAACTTGCCGGACCAAGTGGAGGCTTCTGGGTTTCGGAAGATGCTGGCGCGAGTTGGTCGAAGCAGAGTGACTACGCGAGTGGGGGCACTGGGCCGCACTACTACCAAGAGGTTTTCTTGGACCCGCATCATGCAGACACCTTGTACCAAGCCAACGTGCAGCTTGGGCGTACCGAAGATGGTGGCAAAACGTGGAACTCGGTCGGCAACAACAACAAGCATGTCGATAATCACGCGGTAGCTTTTCACCCGACCGATCCTAACTTTCTGCTCGTCGGATGCGATGGCGGACTTTATGTTTCTTACGACCGCGGCAACACCTACCGTTACTGCTCGAACCTTGCGCTGACGCAGTTCTACAAGTTAGATGTCGATAACGATTGGCCGATCTACAACATCGTCGGCGGAACCCAGGACAACTCGACGCAGTACGGACCATCACGCACTTTAAATCGCCAGGGCATTCGTAATGCAGACTGGCGCATCATTCTCGGTGGCGATGGCCACGACAATGCGATTGATCCGAGCAACCCGGACATCATTTACGGAGAATCGCAAAAGGGCTACATTCGCCGCTTTGACCGGCGCAGCGGCCAAAGCATCGACATCCGTCCGCAGCCGGATGAAGGTGAAGATAACTTTCGCTACAACTGGGATTCTCCAATTCTGATTAGCCCGCACAATCCAGCACGGATTTATCACGGCTCGAACCGTTTGCATCGCAGCGATGACCACGGCGATTCTTGGACCACCATCAGTCCCGATGTTTCTAAAGACCTCGACCGCTTAACTCTAGAAATCATGGGCCGTGTGTGGAGTCTCGATGCACTCTGGGATCTGCGCGCGATGTCGATGTACGGCAACATCACTTCCATCAGTGAATCGCCTGTGCAGGCAAACTTACTGTACCTCGGCACCGACGATGGCCACATTCAAGTGAGTGAAGACGGCGGCGAAAACTGGCGTTTGGTCGAAGCGATTGCCGATGTTCCGGAAACCGCATTCGTGAATGACATCAAAGCCGACTTGTTCGATGCCGATGTGGTTTACGCCGCACTCGACAATCACAAAGTGGGTGATTTCAAACCTTACTTAGTGAAGAGCACTGACCGCGGTCTTACTTGGACTTCGATTGCTGCGGATTTGCCGGACCGTCATATCGTGTGGCGCTTGGTGCAGGATCATGTGCAGCCCAACTTGCTCTTCCTCGGCACCGAGCACGGCATTTTCGTTTCGCTCGATGGCGCAGAAAGTTGGATGCAAATGAAAGGTGGCCTGCCGAATATCCCGTTCCGTGACCTTGCGATTCAACAACGCGAAAACGACTTGGTCGGCGCATCCTTTGGACGTAGTTTTTACATCTTGGATAACTATGCACCGCTGCGCGAGTTGAGCGATCGTTTGGTGGAGGAAGACATCCACACCTTCGCGGTTAAAACGGCACAACTGTTTGTAGCAAGCAATGCTCTCGGCGGCCGTCGCGGTACTCAGGGCGACAGTTATTACACAGCAGACAACCCAGAATTCGGTGCGACCTTCCGTTACTACCTAAAAGAAGGATTGAAATCCAAAGCTTCGGTGCGTAAAAAGGCTGAAAAGAAAGCTAAGAAGGATGGTGAAGACACGGTTTATCCAGGATGGGAGGTCCTGCGTGAGGAGAAAAACGAGGAAGCTCCGCACATGCGTTTGCAAATCCAAAACGCCGCGGGCCATGTCATCGCCCGCCTCGATGCATCTTCTGGAAAGGGTATGCAAAAGGTCGTGTGGAATCTTCGCGCAACCCAAGGCGGCGGGCGTGGTCCCATGATTACTGCGGGCACTTATCGCGCGCAGCTCATTCGTTTTGAGGACGGCGTTCCAAGTGAATGGGGGCAGCCCCAGTCCTTCGATGTCATCGACATTGTTGCGCCTACCTTGCCAGCAGTCGACGCTGCTGCAACCTTCGCCTGGCGCACCAAGGTTGGAGATTTCCAGAACGTAGTTTCCAGTCACGTCAGCCTTTTGAGTTCCGCCCTCACCGACGTCACTGCCATGAAGCAGGCCGTGCTCAAGGGAAGTCGTGCGTCTTTAGCGCTGGCTGCTGACCTGCGCGCCATGGAGTTGGAGATCCAAACCTTGCGGCGCTCCATTACTGGCGATGATTTGCGTACCAAACGCGGGCACGAAGGCACGCCATCCATTCAAGATCGCCTTGGCACCGCGCGATGGGGTGGTTTTGGCAGCAGTCACGGCCCGACTCAAACCATGCGTGAGCAGGTGGATCTGGCGCGCGACGGATTTGCTGAAATCCAGCCCGCTATTCAGGATCTCTTGAATAACAAAGTTCCTGCAATGAAGGCGAAGGTGGATGCCGCTGGAGTGCCGTGGACCAGTGGCCGCGCATTACCCACGAATTCGCGATAAATGGATGGGGTTTCCGAGGCTGATTTGGCGGCTATACTGCCGCATTCGACCTCCTCGAAAACCCTAGCCAACTAAGCCTGTGCATACTTTCCACATACCCGTCATGGCCACGGGGTTCACCATTGACACTCCGTTGAAAGTTGCGAAGTTTGGAATCGCATCGGTGGTATCCATGGTGGACGACGTTCTCATCGAGCAAGTGCGCCAGCGCCTGTGCAGGGAGTACGGCAAGGACTATGTTGCGATCGGTAACCACGATGAAGATGCGCGTGCACGTCGAATTACTGCGTACCTAGATTTGCTGAACGAACTCGTGCAGCACCAGGTGGAGCGTTTGCGTTCGGCAGCCTTTGAAGCTGGCAGCGAGATCGTCCGTTACTTTGAGTTGCTTCCCGCTTCACCCTTGCGCAGTTTTTACGACCGCATGATGGGCACCGAGGAAACTAAGGAACGCGAGCAAATGCAAACCGAGTTGCGCGCGCAAATTAAGCCCGGACCGATCGACGTCAACATCATGACCAAACTCGATCGCGATGTCGACCGTCGCGGCAAACTGTTTCCCGAAAACAGCTCCGATGCATTAAGTGCTCTGCGCGGGTTTATGAACAGCGCAGTGAATGGTTCGGTGGTTTTGTCTGCCGGCATGAACCGACGCTTGTTCACTTACATGTCCAAGTTTGAAGGCATGTTCCCCAACGCAGACGGTTTTCTGCAAAAGCGCATTACCCTTAAAGTAAGCGATTACCGTTCTGCTTTAGTGCAAGGCAAACAGATGGCTAAGCTCGGCCTACATGTTTCCGAGTTTCGCGTGGAATCCGGCCTGAATTGTGGTGGGCATGCATTTGGCGGGAAAGGCCAACTGATGGGGCCAGTGCTTGAAGAATTCCAACGATGCAAAGCCAGCTTGTTCGAAACGCTGAGTGAAATGCGTCAGAAGGCGTGGGTCAAACTTGGCTTGAGTGAGCAATGTGGCGAGCCTAAGCCAGCACGTATTACTGCGCAAGGCGGACTTGGTTCTGCACAAGAAGATCAACTCCTGCGTGAGCATTACGGTGTCGATGGCACCGGCTGGGGAAGCGCATTCTTGTTTGTGCCAGATGTCGTCAACATCGATGCGAACAGCTTGCAGAAAATCCAAGCTGCCACCGAGCAAGACATCGACCTAAGTCCTTCATCCCCTTTGGGCGTTCCGTTTTGGTCATTGTTGTCCTCCGCCAGCGAAAGCACTCGACGTGACCGTATAACTGCGGGCAGGCCGGGAAGCCAATGCCCGAAAGGATTCCTCGCTGCGGATTCGGAGTTCACCAAAGCTCCTCTCTGCACAGCAAGTCGCGCGTTTCAGAAACGCAAGTTGAAGCAAATCGAAGAAACCGAATCGACGCGGCAAGAGAAGGCTGCCAACGAAGAGTTGGTCATGGAGAAGGCCTGCATTTGCCACGACCTTGCTGGAGGAGCCACTTCCGCCATGGGCATCGATGAAGATGCAACGACCTCGGTGTGCTGTGGCCCCAACGCGGCCTACTTCCAAAGGACGACGAATCTAGATGGCATTGTGGCGCATATTTACGGCCGTGAAAACTTGCCGTTGCTGGAAGGGCGCCCGCACATGATGCTGAAGGAATTGTCCCTCAACATTGACTTCTTGCGTAAGGACATTCTGCGCTACAAGGAAGACCTGTCCGATCGCCTGGCGAAAACCATTAGCGATTGCCGCGAAAACTTAGAACGTGGTTTCGAGCATTACAGCGAACTCGCAAGTTCCATCGTCGAACAGAACCGTGAAGCCTTCGTCAAGAAGTTGGAGTCCATCCAAAAGGATTTCACCGAGATGATCGCTTCCAGCCAGCTGCGCTTGGAAGTCTAGGCTGCAGCTAAATCCATTCCTGATCCACCACCGTGCGATTAGAAACCGTCGAGCCCGTGTGCCCTGTGCCTGCGGGCTCGATGAGTAAAATGCTCGCGCCATCGGGGGCAATCGGAAGGTGTTCGACGCCGCGCGGCACGATTAACATTTCGCCGATTTCTAGCGTGACATCGTCCTGGTCGCGAAAACGCATGACCAAGGAGCCTTCGAGCAGTAGGAACATTTCGTCTTCCTTCTCGTGCGTGTGCCAGAGGAATTCGCCATGGAGTTTGGCGAGCTTGACCTCTTGCCCATTGAGCTCGCCGATGATTTTTGGTGTCCAGGTTTGGTCGAACAAACCCAGCTTCTGGATGAGATTTACTTTATGCATCGTCTTCGTTTCCTAGAACACCTTCGCTGCGCAAAATCAAAATCGCTTCCCACGCAGCTCGACGCTCCGCTTCTTTTTTACTTGCGCCCCACGCCGCAGAAAAAGTGCGATTGCCCACTTCGGCGGTCATTTGAAAAGCCTGCGTTTCGGGATGCTCGTGGAAATCCACCAAGAGATAGCGCGGAACGGTTTTCTGTTTGACCTGGGCCCAGTTTTGCAAGGCCTGCTTCGCATGTGCGCGCGCAAAATTCTCCGGCAAGCTCGCCAGGTCATGACGCAGCCAGCCAACCACCAAGCGTTTGCAGGTTGGCAGCACATCGTCTGGCGGGCAGTCTTGGTAAACCGCGCCGAGTAGGGCTTCGAGTGTGTTGCCGAACAAGGAGCGCGGCAAGGTCTGGCGCTCGCGAAGATTTCCGCCGCTTCGAATCCAGCGATCCAAGCCGAGGCGTTCGCCAATGCGTGAAAGCGTTGCGCGCGAAACCAGGAGCGATTTCCATTCGGTCAGTCGGCCCTCGCGAACCTCTGGATAATCACGGAACAACAAGTCGCTGACCACCAAGTCCAACACGGCATCGCCCAGAAACTCGAGGCGCTCGTTGTGATTCTCCTGCACGCTGGCATGGGTCAAGGCGAGCTCAAGCAACTCGGCGTCGCGGAAGCGATAGCCAAGGAGGTCCTCAAGATGACAGAGAGCAAGAGTATTTGCCGACATCGAATCGGATTCTAACGGCTGCGGCGAGGAAGCAGGCGCAAGGGCTTGAGTCCTTCGCCCGAAACGCGACAATGCCTCATGGCCACCTCCGGCCGCCCGCCCCCCAAACCGAATACCGCATGTTGCTCAAAGGGAAAAAAGGACTCATCTTTGGAGTCGCAAACGAACACAGTCTGGCTTGGCACATCGCCAGGGAAGCCCATGCTCAAGGTGCTGAGGTCATTCTTTCGGTGGCGAGCGAGCGGTTTTTGCGCAAAGTAGGTCCGTTGGCGGAGAAGCTAGGCGCTCCCACTCCGATCATTTGCGACGTTTCCGACGACGATGCCATCGCCAAAGCCTTTGCGGAGATTGGTGAAGCTATGCCAAAGGTGGACTTCTTGGTCCACGCCATTGCCACAGCCAAGCGCGAGGATTTGCAGGGTCGTTTTGTAGATACTTCGCGTGACGGATTCACGCTCGCGCACGATGTCTCCACTTACTCCTTCATTGCATTGTGCAAGGCCGCCGAGCCACTTTTGCAAGAAGGCGCCTCGCTGTTAACCCTGACTTACCTCGGCGCAATCCGCGCGGTCCCTTCTTACAACGTGATGGGAGTGGCCAAGGCATCGCTCGAATCGAGTGTGCGTTACTTGGCAAACGATTTTGGGCCGCTGGGCATTCGCGTCAATGCGATTAGCGCTGGCCCGGTGAAAACTTTGTCGGCATCGGTGGTGAAGGGGTTTAAGGACAAGGTCGACATTCAGCAGGTGGCTGCACCGCTGCGTCGCAATGTGACTGGGGAAGATGTCGGGAAATCCGGACTCTTCCTGTTGAGTGACATGGCGTCGGGCGTGACTGGAGAAATCCTTTACGTCGACTGTGGTTACAACATCATGGCCGACTTCATCACTCGCGAGGTTTAATCCGGGCCGATTATGAAAGCAGTTTTGTGCCTCGGCGGCAGCGACCCAACCATGGGCGCCGGGGTGCAAATGGATACTGCGGTTTGCCGCGCGCTTGGAATTGCGCCGCGCGTGGTTGAAACTATGTTCACCAAGCAGGGTGAGTTTGGACTTGAAAGTGTCGAACTGCGTGACATGGTGGAGATTGCACACGACATTCTTCACACCCTGGACGATGGAGTCCAAGCGATCAAAATCGGTGCACTTGGCGATGCCCACATTGTCGAAGCCATAGTCGCTGCCTTAGAGCCGTGGCACGATGCCATTCCGATTGTCATCGATCCAGTTGCAGCAGCTTCCAAAAGTAAAACCGATGTGTACCTGAACACCCGCGCTGGCGTGCGCCTTATGGAGAGCGATTTGTTTCCGTTAGCTGCCGTCGTCACTCCGAACGTGCTCGAGTACGGCAATGGCGAGCGTTATGAAAACTGCAGGGCCATCTTGCGTAAAGGCGGCCACACCGATTCTTTTGCAGAACTAGAAGGTCGCGGCCCCTCCAAATGGGTTGCCGATGTCTTGGAATATCCGAACGGTGATTCCTTCGAGTACCGACATACCCGCGTGCTTGGCGGCGAAAACCTCCACGGCACCGGCTGCGCGTTATCGACCGCCATCGCCTGCAGCTTGGCAAATGGGCACACTTTGTCGGAATCCTGCCACACTGGAATCGGCGCGCTGCAAGTTTGGATAAAGCAAGCGATCGAGGGGCAGCATGACCTTCGACCTAGTGCGCCTTCTGAGAATTCTTAGCGAAACCTAGGGGGGATGTGGCTGCTTGTTGCATAGGCAAACTACATGTTGTGCCATTTGTAAGTCGCCAAGATTGATGTAAAGTTTTGACTCCCTGGTAAACAACCCCACGAAAATGCCATCTAATAAACACATCATTGTTATTCACGGTCGAGCCACCAAGCCTTCCGAGAGAGAGAAATCTCGTCTGATCAGAGAATCATTGCTCCATGGCCTGAAGCGCCAAACGCCTGAGTTAGCAGCCAAAATCGAAAGCGAAGAGGTCAAACTTTCCGTGGCCTACTATGGAGATATCAGTAACTTCGAAATGGTGAAAGCCGGAGAGAAAGATGAGGAAGATTTACAAGGGTCCGATCCTGAGCATCCTGGAATTCCTTGTGAGTTGCCGGGAAGTTATGACGACGACTTAGAGACGTTGTTGGCTCGCGTCGACTTCACCAAGAAGGCCTATAAGGAACTTCTGAAAGAGAATAAGGATTCGCGTTATTTGGATAACGTTGCTTCCTTTGCATCGGGCGCGCTGAACTTCTTTGGCCTAAGTGAACGGGTGATTCGAAAGGCCACGCCGGACATGGGTGCTTATCTAACCAAGCGCTCAGTGGGTTCCGCTGTACGCGAGCGCCTGCAAAAACACTTGAAGCCATCGCTTTTGGCTGATGACGACATTTGCCTCATTGGCCACAGCATGGGATCCATCGTCGCTTACGATGTCCTCTGGAAATATTCGCGCATGAGTGAGTACAAAGAACTTCGCGAGAAGCGCCTGTCCAAGTTCATCACCATTGGCTGCCCACTTGGTGAACCAGGGGTGCAAGACAATCTGTATGACGCGAATGAGGGCTTAGACGGCAAGTATCCAACCATTATTAAATCTTGGGCGAACATGACCGCCAAGGATGATTTTGTGGCGCACGATGCCACCTTGGAGGATGACTTCCAAACCATGCGCGCTTTAGGTTTGGTCGATGAAATAGTCGATCACCGGTTGTATAATTTTTGGGTCGGCTCGGGAGGTTCTAACCCTCATAAGCTTTATGGATATCTGGACAACCCAAAGGTTGCAGCGGAAATCGCTGGTTGGATGAGCGCCTAGTCCGCCCAGTTTGGCCATGGAATAGCTCAAATCAGCTGTAATCGGAATGCTCTGTTTCCTATGGTGGAGGAAGGGGGGAACTCCCCAATCACCATGAAGCTCACCAAAACGCCATTGCTCCCTTTTGTGTTTGCCTTCCTTGCGCCGATTTCCTTTGCGGCGCAGTTCGAGGATGGAGACGATTTCTATGACGACCTTGAAGTGCCGGAACTCCATTTTCGAGTGTTTGGCGACCTTGGCGCAAGTTATGAAAACCCAGACAGCTTAAGCAATGGAGGCTTTGGATTTGGCTCTTTGGACTTCATCGTGACCGGCACCATGGGGGAGCATCTCCTTTTTTTCAGCGAAACCCTCATCGAAGGTGCAGGCGAAGATTCGATTGGCCTCGATCAAGAGCGGGCTTGGGCTATGTGGAGTATGTCGGATGAGTTCTATCTGAAAATGGGCATGGACCACACCGTAGTTTCGTTGTGGAACCGAACTTACCATCATGGAAAATGGCTTGAAACTACCATTAGCCGCCCGTTCTTGGCTACTTTCGAAGATGATGGCGGCGCTCTCCCGATGCATTACGTAGGTCTCGAAACCGGAGGATTGTGGCAAACAACCGGTGGAGAATTGGATTGGACTGCGATTCTTTCTAACGGCCGCGGCCCCGACGTCGATAACCGACAACGCGTGGGTGACTCCAATGACTCGAAGGCAGTTGCGCTTTCCTTGGCTTTTACCCCAGCTTCCTTCGACGCATTGACCTTTGGAGTCAGTGGACATATGGATTTGATTCCTCCCGATTTGAGCGACGCGGCGCGACTGGGAAATATTTCAGAATCCATTCTTGGCCTTTTCGCAACTTATGAGTGTGCGGAAACAGGTGCCGAATGGATTGGCGAGTGGAGCACGGTTACCCACGACGATGCAGCGAGCGGTACCACCTACGACCACAACCTCGCCTATTTGCAGGTCGAGCGATCCATTGAAAATTGGACTCCCTACACGCGGTTCGACATGAAAAATATGGATATGGGAGACCCCTACTTTTCTCCCCTCAACCAAGACCTAGACCGATGGCAGCAAACTATAGGTTTACGTAAAGAAATCGCCGATGGTGCTGCGCTCAAATTCGAAGTTGGATTTGGACGTGGTGAAGTGCGTGGCATCGGCGGCGTGCAAACCGACGACATCATCACCGCTGCCCTACAGCTATCCTGGACCTTTTAAGGATGATCCCGATGAACCCTACTTCCATTTCCATGCGGCTCCTCGTTTCAAGCTTGTTACTTCTTGCGACTGCTGCATTCCTCCCGAAACCCTCTGTCTCCACACCAGTAGGTGGCGTGGAATATGCAGTGATTGTGAATCAAAAAAACAATTTGGATTCGGTTAGCGTTGATGATTTGAAAAAGTATATGAAGCTGGAACGCCGCTATTGGCCAGATGAGCATCGCGTGACCCTTTTTCAGCGTAGCGCCAAAACCGATCTGCAAAAGTTTTTGCTGGATAAGGTGTATGGCCAATCTGAAAAGTCTCTACGTAAACATTTTGTGTCCCAGATGAACCGCGGAAGGATTGGAGCTTTACCCTCCGTGGTAAAAAAATCGGGCACGGTGGTGCGTTTAGTTTCCAAAAAACCAGGCGCCATTGCAGTAGTGCTTGCTTCGGAAGTTACCGACCAGGTGAAAGTCCTCGCCATCGATGGCAAAAAACCCGGTGAGGAAGGTTATTTCCTTCAATCGCTAAGCAATAAGACTCTACAGTGAATCAACTTTCGTGGAGGCATCGGTTAGGGACCAGGGTCCAGCTCCTGGTCTCCTTAATGGTGCTGTTGACGGTTGGAGTTTCTTCAGCACTTTCGGTAATGGAGTCCAACCGCGCCTTGCATCAGGGCCTAGTGGATTTCTCAGAGCGAACTTCAGGGGTTCTGGCATTACGTTCTGGCGAGATCCTTATCAACGAAGACCTCACCGCTATGCAGGAGGTGCTTTCCACCCTCTCGCAGGACGATGTAAATTTAGTTGAAGCTTTTTACACCGATGATACCGGTAAAATATTAGCCCATATGAACCCAGCATTCGAAGGCAAAATGTCGGCAGAATTTGCCACCATGCCGACGGAAGTGGTCTCGAATACTTTTGAAAGAAACGGGCTTGAGGTGATTCGGGTTAAGGCGCCGATTTTGGTGAGTGGAGAGCCATTTGGGTCCCTGTACCTGGAATACTCAACTGCCTATCTAGTTGAGATTCGAGATGGGATTGTTCGAACTGCATTCCTGGAGGGCTTAATGCTCATCGTTTTGGGTTTGCTGGTCGCAGGTTGGTTGGGTAAGCGGATTTCCCTTCCTTTGCAAAGCCTGTTGGTGGATACCGAAGCCGTTGGTCATGGAGACTTGTCCGTAAGGAGCAGGGTAGAGCGACAAGATGAAATTGGTGCTCTCTCGCATTCGTTCAATCAAATGACATCCAACTTGCAAGCGGCGAAGGATGATTTGGAAGCTTATTCGAAGGGATTGGAAGAACGGGTTGAGGAGCGCACCCAGGAACTAAAGCAGCGTGGCGTTGAGATTGCACGGCAAGAGGCCATTTTGCGCGGCATGGCGCAAGCATCTCCGCAAGGCATTTTGGTGGTCGATGAGCAGCAAGACGTCATTTTGTTTGCCAATACCAATATCTTGCGCCTCATGCCTAGTGTTGGTTCTGCGGACTACAAAGATTTGGTCGGTGGAAGCTTTCAATCTTTACTAGGTAGCTGGGTGGAGACAAAGTTGTTTGGGGAACAGGTTGCCACTGAACTGAATGCTCTGTCTTCCCGCCCCCACCAGACGGGCGAATGGTTGCTGGAGCTTCCGGGTAAAAAGTTCATACGTTTGGTAACCTTGCCGGTTCAGCTAAGCGGTTCGGAAGCTGTCGGGCGTCTATTTCTACTCGATGACATTACCTTGCAGGAGGTCGCGAAAGTTGAAATCGAAATAGCACGCGATAAAGCCGTCGATGCAGAGCAGGCGAAATCGCAGTTTCTTGCGAACATGAGTCACGAAATCCGCACCCCGATGAACGGTGTGATTGGCATGACCGACCTGTTGCTAGATACTCCATTAGACCCAGAGCAGCAAGATTTTGCACAAACCATTCGCGCTTCTGGTCATGCTTTGCTGACTGTAATCAATGACATCTTGGACTTCTCCAAGATTGAAGCAGGCAAGCTGGATCTCGACAGCGTTGATTTTGACATCGGCGAAATTGTCGAAGGCGCTACTGGATTGTTGGCCAAACTTGCGCATCAGAAGAAGGTGGAGTTGGCTTGTGAGCTCGATGCATCCTTGCCGGCCGGCGTGGCTGGAGATCCAGGCCGTTTGCGTCAGGTGGTGACTAACCTAGTGGGCAATGCGGTGAAGTTTACTTCGGAGGGAGAGGTGGTGGTGAGTTGTAAGTGCATCGGAGAAGCCGCCGGTGGCCGTTTCCGTATTCGGGTCGAAGTGCGCGACACCGGCGAGGGGATTAGTGAAGAGGCGCAGGGGCGTTTATTCCAGGCGTTCTCCCAAGCAGATATTTCCACCACGCGAAAGTTTGGTGGCACCGGTTTAGGCTTGTCGATTTCCAAAAGCTTGGTGGCCATGATGGACGGCGACATTGGCGTGGATTCGCAACTCGGCGAAGGCAGTTGTTTTTGGTTTGAGGTGGTTTTGGATAAGTCAACCGGCGAAATGCCTAAGCCACAAACTTCAAGCATTAAGTCTCTGCAAAACAAAAGCGTGTTAGTGGTGGATGACAATGCCACCAACCGTTTAATCCTGCGCAACTACCTACATAACTGGGGTGTCGATCCAAAACTGGTCGATGGCGCCGCACCCGCTCTCGCGGAAATGCGCAAGCATCGCTTTGACCTGGTACTTAGCGATATGCAAATGCCAGAGACTAGCGGGCTCGAACTCGCACAAGGCATTAAGGAGGAGTTTGGCGATGACTCTCCACCCGTCATGATTCTCACGTCCATGGGCGACCGCATCCCGCGCAATGTCATGAAAAAAAGCGGCATCGTCGAATGCCTCATGAAGCCGGTGTTCCGCCCGCGCCTTGCAGGGTCTTTGATGAGAGCTCTGGCACCTTCCGAAGTTTCACTGATGGATGCGGACCCAGAAACGGAATCCATCCAAGAAACTCTAACCCCGAAAGTTAAGTTCACCGGAAAATTACTCTTGGCGGAAGACAACCCCATCAACCGCAAGTTAGCGTTGAAGTTGCTAGAAACTTTGGGGTATGAAGCCGATGTCGCGGTCAATGGAAATGAAGCCGTCGACGCGGTGCAAGCCAAGGACTATGGCTTAATCCTTATGGATTGCCAAATGCCCGAAATGGATGGCTATGAAGCCACCCGCAAAATTCGTGCAGCAGGAAACAAAAAGTCGAGCATTCCAATTCTTGCACTTACCGCAAATGCCATGCGCGGCGATCGCGAGAAATGCATTGCCGCAGGCATGGACGACTACTTAGCCAAGCCAATCGACCGGAAAGAGCTGGCTTCGATGTTGGCGCAGTATCTGTAAAATTGGGCATGGGCCGACTTTTTAATAAGCCGGCAACACGCCCAACTCTTTCGCTACCGCATCGACATAACGATCGGTCATGCCGGAAACGTAATCGCACACCGCGCGGTGATCCGATTCGGCGTGCTCAAAGAAGCGCTGTGGGACTGCGCTTAACTTATTGAGTAGGGCATCGAATACTTTATCCAGCAACTCGGTCGCGCGGCGCACATGCCAGTTGACCTCTTCTTTGTAGTACATGTTTTCGTACATGTACTTGTGCAATATCGCGACTTGCGATTGGAAGGCATCGGAGTGACCGATTAAGCGGCCTTCCGATGCTTGTGCTTCACGGGAGGACTTTGCATCGGTTGCGTCGAGGCGCTTTTTAGATTCGATGCGGACATCGGCAATCGCCATGCCGAGTAATTCGTTTGCAGCTCTGCGCCACAACAAAGAGCCATCGCCTTCTTCCGGATGGCGTTTGCGCGCTTCCTCGACAGCGGCTGACCAAATCTCCAAATCGGCCATCATCGCGACCGGATCCAAAATGCCTTCGCGGATGCCATCGTCCACGTCGTGATAGTGATACGCAGTGCTGTCAGCCAAGTCGACCAACTGCGCTTCGAGTAAAGGGAAACGCAAACGCGCGCCGGTTTCGGTATCGGTCACCACTTCATGTTTGCGCAAACACGATTTGGTTTCTTCGGTTAAGTTCAGGCCGCGGTAATCGGGACTGCGACTTTCCAAGACATCGACAATGCGCAAACTCTGGCGGTTGTGCGCAAAGCCGCCGTGGTCCTGCATTTTTTCATTCAATAGCACCTCACCCGAATGTCCATAGGGCGGATGGCCGAGGTCGTGCGCCAACGCAACCACTTCACACAGCGGCTCGTTCATGTCGAGTGCACTTGCCAACGACCGCGAAACTTGCAGCACTTCCAGAGAGTGGGTCAGCCGGGTGCGCTGGTTGTCGCCAACGTGGTTTATGAAAACCTGCGTTTTGTACATGAGGCGCCGAAACGCCGAGCAGTGAATCACCCGGTCACGGTCGCGCTCAAACCGAGTACGCCAGGAATCAGGGATCTCCTCGAAGGCGCGGCCCACGGAGTTTGCCGAGTGACTGGCAGCCGGATGCAGGTGCTCCAGCTCATAAGCTTCCTTGTCGAGGCGATCCATCGGCGCAAAGGATAGGGATTCCTCGGATTTTTGCTTGCAGGATTGACCATTTTTCATGGCAAACCTATCATTTGCAGCCATTTTTGGGGAACGCCACCCTACAAAACCTGGATGTACCAAATTCGACTGCAAAACCTCCCGTCTGAGGAGAGAAGCACCCTGCGCCAGCGGCTCGCCGTTTGGGCTGAGGAGCGTGGTGGGAGCTTGGTCGATGTCCAAGAGGGCGCAGAAACTCTTTATATGAAAGGAGTTGCGGACGACGCCACCCATCTCCTCCGGGCTTGGAATGGCATTCAATCGGTGGTTGCGGAGAAGGCTTCTGGGCATGAAAGCCTAGACCGTCTGCCTTCCGTGGTGGAGGTCAAAGCGGCTCGATTCGGGGGGGGCAGCGCCAGTTGCGTCGCCGGACCGTGCGCGGTGGAAGATTTCGACTCCCTTTTGGCCCTCGCGGAGCAATTAGCGTCCTCTGGAGCGACCGGACTTCGTGGCGGCGCGTTTAAGCCACGTACTTCCCCTTATGGCTTCCAAGGCCTGGGCGAACCTGGCTTGGAAATGCTGTCCGCAGCTGGAAACGCCACCGGACTTGCGGTGGTCACCGAGGTTTTAGACATCCGCGACCTAGATCTCGTCGCCAAGCACGCCGACGTCCTCCAAATCGGCTCGCGCAACATGACCAACGCACCGCTTCTTCAGGAAGTCGGCCGCGCTGGACTGCCCATCCTCTTGAAGCGTGGCATGAGCGCCACTCTTGAGGAGTTCCTGTTTGCGGCGGAATACGTGGCTCTAGGTGGAGCGCCGAGCATTTTGCTGTGCGAACGCGGGCTGCGTCATTTCGATCCGGCCGTGCGCAACGTGCTTGACCTCGCCGCAGTCCCGGCGCTGAAACTCCGCACTGGACTACCTGTCATCGTCGATCCAAGTCATGGCACAGGTGTTGCCAAACTGGTTCCCGACATGATGCTCGCCGCAGCAGCTGCCGGTGCCGATGGCTTCCTCGTCGAAGTGCATCCAAATCCAGCCGCATCTTGGTCCGATGCAGATCAAGCGCTGCCTATGGACATTTTCTCCGCGACGCTTCCTCGTGTCGCCCATGTGCTGGAAGCCTGCGAGCGAAACTTGCACGGCTTTTCCGCAACGACCCGGGCCGCAAAGCCCAAGATCTAACCCCCGAAAGATCCCAGAATCATGGCTAGAACTCCATACATCGCAGGAAACTGGAAGATGCACCTCACCAAGCGCAAGGCTTCGGCTTTGGCGCGCGACGTCGCTGGTCACCAAGGTGAATCAAGCGAGCGCAAAGTGGCGGTCTTCCCAACCTTCGTGCATCTCGATCACGTGCGCCGCAATTTGAAGGGCAGTAACGTCATTCTTGGCGCGCAAAACTGCTTCGGCAAAAAGGAAGGCGCCTACACCGGCGAGATTTCGCCCTACATGCTGCGTGACATGGGCGTGCAGGTGGTCTTGATTGGCCACTCCGAACGACGCCACGTTTTTGGCGAGACCGAAGAAATGCTCTTCGACAAGGTCAAAATTGCCCTCCGCGCCAAGCTCGACGTCATGCTGTGCGTCGGCGAAACGCTGGATGAGCGTGAGGCCGGCGACACCTTTAAGGTGCTTGCGCGTCAGCTGAAGGCCCTAAAAGTGGTCAAGCCGACCCAAATCGATCGCATCAGCGTGGCTTATGAGCCGGTCTGGGCCATCGGAACCGGCAAGACCGCCACCCCCGAAATGGCGCAGGAGGCACATGCTGAGTGCCGTCGTCAAATCGCGGGTATCCTAGGCGACGAGGCTGCGGTAACCATCCCCATCCTTTACGGCGGTTCGGTCAAAGGTGCGAATGCACAAGACCTACTCGCCAACCCAGATGTCGACGGCGCCCTTGTTGGCGGCGCATCTCTTTCCATCGACGATTTCGGTCCCATTCTCGACGCCTCTAAGGCGTAATGACACTTCGCGTGTCGCACTGAACAAGCCATGGCTTTCCTTCTCTACACTCTCTTTTTTGTCTCTGCTCTGCTTCTGATCCTGGTTGTCCTGGTTCAGGAAGGTCAAGGTGGTGGACTCGGTGGCGCACTTGGTGGCGCAGGTACCGAGACCTTCGGCGTACGCGCTGGCGGCGTGAACAAAGTGACATTCATTCTCTTTGGCGTCTTCGTGTTGTCGGCTTTGGCCCTGCACTGGACTGCCGATGGCGCCAATGCCGATTCCGTTTTGGATTTGGCCCCTGCGGTTGAAGCTCCGGTCACACCGGAATCCGGTAACGGCGCTGCCCCAGTTCTTCCTGGCGACAACAACTAGAGACTCCTGTGGTGACCGCTGCACCGACGCGGGAAGAAGTTGCAACGCGCACTGCAAATGCACTGCGCGAAAGCGAAGCTCTGCTCGAAGGACACTTTCTGCTTTCTTCCGGACGTCACGCTGGCCGCTATGTCCAGTGCGCGCGGATGTTGCAGTTTCCAAACTTCGCCGGCGCAGTTTGTGTCGACCTCGCGAAGTATGTCCAAGAATCCACCGGCATCGCGCGCCCCTTCGATGTGGTGCTCGGCCCAGCGATGGGTGCGGTGACCTTCTCTTACGAACTTGCGCGCGCTTTCGGCGTACGCGGTTTGTTCGCAGAACGTGCGACAGAAGGCGGCTTTGAACTGCGTCGCGGTTTCAGTATCGCGCCAGACGAGCACGTTTTGGTTGCTGAAGATGTCGTGACTACAGGCAAAAGCGCCGGCGAGGTCGTGACCATGCTGCGTGAGATGGGTGTAAAAAACATCAGCGCTGCATCGATTGTGAATCGCAGTGGCAAGGACAACCCATTCGGCGACATCGCGTACTACCGATGCCTGGATTTGGAAGTCCCATCGTGGGAAGCAGATGACTGCCCACTTTGTGCAAGTGGAGACGTCGGCCCTGCAGTGAAGCCGGGGAGCCGCCCAGGACTATGAACCTTTGCAGCATGACCGGTTATGGCCGGGGACGGAGTGAAAACCGCCATGCGACGGCGTCGGTCGAACTGCGTTCGGTGAATGGCAAAGGTCTGAACACCAAGTTGCGTCTTCCGCTTGATCGTTTGGAGTTGGAATCCAAAGTCGAGGCGGAGTTGCGCAAGGTGTTGGAACGCGGCAGTGTGACCGGTCAAGTGCGCGTGCGCTTGATGGAGTTGCCGGTCGCCGAGCTCGATCTCAAAGTGATGCGCGGCTACCTAAAGGCGTGGCGTAAAGCGGAAAAGGATCTGAAGCTGAAGAAGGCAGACCCTTCGATGTCGGAGTTATTGGCTCTTCCAGGTGCACAGCCCAGCACCGAGGAGCTTCCAGCCGTCACCAAAAGCGTGGCCAAAGCCGTCATGGCCGCCACCCAAGAAGCGTTGAAGGCTTTAGTGAAGTCGCGCGAAGAAGAAGGGCAGCAGCTTGCCAAGGAAATGCAGCGCCTGATTAAGAGTTTGGCGGCATCGGTAAAAAAGGTCGACAAAATGGTCCCGAAAGTGCGCGCTGCACAAGAAGCCCGCTTGACCGAGCGCGTAAACAAAGCGCTCGATGCGATTGATCGCGCGGAACCCATCGACCTCGCCCGCGAACTCGTGGTACTTGCAGAGCGTGCGGACATCCAAGAGGAGATTGCGCGCTTAGACATTCACCTCAAACGTTTAGCCGCCAAAGTGAAGGTAGGCGGACCGGTGGGGCGTGAGTTGGAATTTCTGGTGCAGGAATGTCATCGGGAAGTCACCACTATGGGCAACAAGTCCTCGGACCAAAACCTTTCTGAGTTGGTCGTTGCCATGAAGATGGTGGTGCAGCAAATGAAGGAGCAGTTGGCTAATGTCGAGTGAGCTTGGACGACTGATTGTCGTTTCCGGGCCAACCGCATCCGGCAAATCCACACTGTGGCATCGCTTGGTGCAGCGCAGCACGGTCGATTTTTCGGTTAGCGCAACCACCCGCGCGCCACGCGAAGGAGAGAAGGATGGTTATGACTATCACTTCGTCAGCGAAGAGCAGTTTCGGGAGTGGGTGAAGGACGGCGCGTTTTTAGAGTGGGCCGAAGTGCATGGCAAGCATTACGGAACTTTGCGTAAACATGTCGAAGCTTCGCTGGCTAAGGGGCATGACATCGTCCTGGAAATCGATGTGCAGGGCGCGCAGCAGTTGAAGGATTGCGACCTTCCTATCATTTCGATTTTTGTGCAGCCGCCATCCTTGGAAGTTTTGCGCCAACGCCTGCGCGATCGTGGCACTGAAACTGAAGAGCAGATGAATCTCCGTTTGGCCGTCGTCGAAAAGGAAATGACTTTCGCTAAGGACTACATGTTCCAGGTCATCAACGATGATTTTTCGCGCATGGAATGCGAAGTCGAAGAGCTTCTCGGATACACCAAGGAGAACGCATAGTGGCGCGCATCCTCGTTGGCGTGAGTGGTTCTGCGGCTTGCTTTAAGGCGGCTGCGCTTTGCTCCCAGCTCAGCCAGGCCGGACATTGCGTGCAAGTCATCCTCACCGAATCCGCGGCGGAAATGGTCACGCCGCTGCAGTTTTCCTGCCTCACGGGCAACCCGGCTTTGGTCGACGAGTTCGAACCGGCCGACCCGGCGGGCATGGATCATATTTCTTTGGCCAAGGACGCCGACCTGCTCGTCGTTATTCCTGCAACGGCCAACACCATCGGAAATCTCGCTTTAGGCTTGGCGCCCAACCTTCTCGGTAGTTTCGTTCTAGCTTTTGGCACCAGTGGTCCGCGTTTGGTGGTCCCAGCTATGCACCCCGGCATGTGGGGGAATCCAGCGGTTCAGCGCAACGTGGCAACCCTGGCGGCCGATGGCTGGATTCAAGTTGGCCCAACAGTTGGTGGTACTGCTTGTGGTGAAGTTGGCGAAGGCCGCATGGTAGAAACCGACGTGATTGTGGCGGCCATTGAAGCCGCTTTGACCTCCTGAATCCGTAGGAAAAGTCCGATATATCGGATACGCTTGCGGCTAACGCTTTTGCGCCCATGAAAGACCCCAAAACCTTCGTCCTGCGCATCGCTTTTGCACTCGGCATTTTCGATGCCCTGCAAATGGCCTTGCACCACAACATCACGCCTGCGAATAGCGCATGGCAGTTGTGGACGACGGTTTACCTGATGCCATTCGCATTTTACTGGCTGATTTTTTTGCCAGTGCGGAAGTTCGCCAAAGGCAAAACCATGTTGACCATTGCATGGTGCTTGTTCGCCGCGCGCTTTATCAAGTTCGTGATTGCGCACTTGGTTTGGGGTTACTTCGGCGCGGCCTCTACGCGTTTAGAAATTGGAGTGGCAGCTTGCTTGGTGGTCATCTTTTTGCCTTGGGCTCAGTTTGGTAGCGTGCTGAAAAAGCTTATGCCTGCACTCACGGTGCCCGGCTTGATTTGCATGACCATCTTTCTCAATACTCCTGAGAAAGCTCACACCTCTGCTGCCGCAACCACAACGGCAATAGCAGGCTCGCCCAATATCGTTTTGGTGAGTTGGGATACGCTTCGTGCCGACGTGCTCCCGATGTACGGCGGAACCATGCTGCCGATGCCGCGCTTGCAAGAGTTTGCGGATACCTCCATTCAGTTCAACGATGCGGTTGCCCATGCCCCGATTACCGGGCCATCGCACGCTTCGATGTTGACTGGGGTGGTGCCGCCGGAACATGGTGTGCGCTCCAACGTCAAGGAGATTTTGCCTTCTGCAGTGACACGTCTTCCGGAAGAGTTACGAGACCATGGTTATCGCACCGGCGGATTTGTGGCCGCCTATCCTTTGCGTAATCGTTTCGGCTTCGGCGACGGCTTCGAGGTTTACGACGACCGCATGGACGAATCCTTCACCTTGCGTTTGAAGGATTTGGGTTACTTCGATTCCATGTGGATCATTCCTTTCGCTCCGGTCATGGGTAAAAGCACTCGCGCTTCGACTCCTGGCAGTGTTGTGCAAAAGCGTGCATTTGATTGGCTCGACACGCTTCCAGAAGAAGACCCATACTTCCTTTTCCTCCATCTTTACGATGCTCACGGCCCATGGTTGCCAGAAGGGAAGTACAAGGAAATCGCAGATGCAGGCTTAGGCAAAGCTTTGCCGTTGGCTGCGCATGAAGAAGATGTAAAACCGTTTGCGCGTTATCGTGGCGATGTCGCGATGATGGATGACTTTTTGGTTGAGCTACTCGCGGAACTGGAGAAGCATGACCCAGGTCTTGAAAATACCGTGGTGCTGTTGACGTCGGATCACGGCGAATGTTTTGGCGAAGGCGATTTGCATAAAACACACACCGAGTCTTTGTACGAAGCGACTCAGCATGTGCCAATGTTCTTGCACTTACCAGGGAATCAAGGCGCAGGTTTGCAAGTGGAAGAAACCGTAACCCACAGCGATATTTACCCAACTCTCATGGCAGCGGCTGGGTTAGAAGCAGCATCCAAGTTTGTGCAAAACGCTGAGGCTTATCCATTGCAGCAGGCATTGTCTGCTCGCGGCATGGAGGACAAAGACCGCTCCGTTTATATGGAAGCGATGCACTTCAATCTGGAGAAATCAAAGATTGGAGATCGACGCATTCAGGCTTGGCGTACCCCAGAATGGAAGTTGATTCGCGGCTTCGACAAGGGAGAGGCTCAGCACCTTTGGAAGTATCGTGAAAACGAAAATGACGAGCACGTAGTCGAACAATCAAAGGTTGCAGAGGATTTGCTTGCAGACTTGGTGAGCTACTTCAAAGGCTTGAAGGTTGTCGTCGCAGGATCGGTTGAGTCCTCCGCAGCGGATCGCTTTGCAGCGAGTGCGTTGGGTTACGGTGCTGACGTAGAAGAGGAAGAGCAAAACTAGACGAGCAAAAATCATGGCTCGTTACCTCATTACCGCCGGACCCACGCGAGAAGCCATCGACCCGGTGCGTTTTCTCAGCAACCGCAGTAGCGGGCGTATGGGTTATGCACTTGCAGAAAACCTGGCATCGCGCGGGCATGAAGTCATGTTGGTCAGCGGTCCCACCAATCTCCCGTGCCCGGAAGGAGTGCGTCGCATTCAGGTGGAGAGTGCATTGGAGATGCTGGAGTCCTGCGTGCAAGAGTGGCCGTTTTGCGATGGGGTAATTGGTGTGGCGGCAGTCGCGGATTATCGGCCGAAAAGTGCATCGCAGAAAAAGCTGAAGCGTCAGGTGGGGGAGGACTTGGTTTTGCAACTCGAGCCGAACCCTGACATCTTGGCGACACTCGCCAGCACCAAAGGAGAGCGCCTTGCGGTTGGCTTTGCTTTAGAGACCGATAACGCAGAACAGGAAGCTTTGCGCAAGATGTCAGCCAAGCGTTTGGACTACCTCATTTTGAATGGGGTGGAGGCACAAGGGGCGACATCGTCCAGGGTCGAATTGTTCCATCAGCAAGGGGAGCGCACCGTGCTTGGTCCAGCGGATAAGAAACAACTTGCCATCGACCTCTTAGATATCATCCTTCCGGTTTCCTAAAACCTCAGCATGCTCACTGCCCGCCCCTTCCTTCTTCGCCTTGGCGCCTCGCTCGCCATTTTCGATGTGGTGCAGACCGTTTTCGGCGTCAGTGGGTCGGTCGAAGGTTGGCCGATGTATCTGGCCGCCATTTTTATGCCCTTTGGCTTTTTTGGCTTAGCCTTCCTGCTGATGAGCCAGTTGCCGAAACCGAAAATCGTCAACGGAATCGGCATTGTGTTGGTACTCATTCGCCATGCATTCTTCCTGCAGCCGATGCTCGCCGGGCGCGATGTCCCGCAATCTTACGGCCTCTATTTTGTTGGTCTTGCGTGTGCTCTAGCCATCATCTTTGTGCCGTGGAAGCCGATGGAAAAAGCGTGGAGAGTTTTATGTCCGGCCGCACTGCTCCCTGGCCTGCTCGGCATGTTCCTCATGGTGAATGAGAAGGATCAAGCCACACAACTTAATGCGCCGACCGCCACTGCTGCCGCGGGCGCACCTAATCTGGTGCTCATTAGTTGGGACACCGTGCGCGCCGATGTCCTCCCCATGTACGGCGGCACCGAACTTCCGATGCCCAACCTTTCCGCATTCGCTGCGAGAAGTTTGACTTTCAACGATGCGGTAGCGCTCGCCCCAATCACCGGTCCGGAACACGCTTCGATGCTGACCGGCGTTTATCCGCCTTCGCATGGACTGCGCGCCAACATGCTTGGCCTCGCACCGAATGGCCCTGACACTCTTGCCGATCACCTGCGCGATGCTGGATATCGAACCGGCGGTTTTGTCTCTGCCTTCCCCCTAGTCGCGCGGTTTGGATTTGACCAAGGCTTTGAACATTTCGATGACCGCCTACTAGGTAATCCACTGCTCAACCTGCGCCGTTTTCGTTTTGCCGATGCCGGTTGGATCAATGGCTTCGACCGCTTCATTCCACATTCGCCCAAAGCCTATACCAACGGCCCCGAAGTGCAGAAGCGCGCAGCGAATTGGTTGCAGACCATTCCGAAGGAAGATCCTTACTTCCTTTTCCTCCACCTTTACGACGCGCACGCACCCTACGAACCCACCGAGCCGTACCTTTCCGCTGCAAAGGCGGCGGAAGGTATCGCCCTGCCGCCTGCTTTCGACCCCAACGATGCCGATGCCATGGCGCGCTATCGCGGTGAAATCGCCATGCTCGATGATTATCTTGCGGAGATCCTTGCGGTCTTGGAGGAACGCGATCCTGGGTTAGAAAACACCGTCGTCCTGCTCACCTCCGATCATGGCGAGTGTTTCGGCGAAGGCGGTATCTACCACGACCACGTGCCATCTTTGTATGAGGTGACCCAACACGTGCCGCTGATTTTGCATCTTCCGGGCGGGCAAGGCGCCGGCGTTCGCGTGAAAGAAACGGTGGCTCACCTCGACATCCTTCCGACCTTTCTGCGCGCAGCAGGATTGGAGCGCCCAGAATCACTCGATCACATCCAGTCCTATGCTCTGCAAGATGCGTTGCGCGAAGATTTTGCCACTGCCGATCGCACCCTTTATCTGGAGGCGCAGCAATTCAAGTTGGGCGATGCTCGCAAGCAAGGTTTGCGCACTCAAGATTGGAAGTTGGTGCAGTGGGAAGGCGGCCATCAAGATCTGTGGAAGTTCCGTGAGAATGAAACTGTGAACCTCGCTGAGCCCATGCCTGAGCAGCTCGAATCCATGCTCACCAGCATGCAAGATTTCTTCGACGCGCTGCCGAAAGCCAGTGGCGATGTGGTCGAACTGTCGGCCATGAACATGAATCAGATGGGTCAGCTCGGCTACACCGGCGACTCGGACGAAGACGAGGAATAATTGCGCGCTCAATTCCGGATTACGCCCTTTCGCAAGGCGTTTCCACTGTTTTTGAGGGTGGCCAGGCTTTAGGATAGGAGCGTCTTGGCACCACCCCGGAAAAAGAAAACCACGCGCAAAACGGCTTCGAAAAAGTCGCCGTCGAAAAAGCGCGCCCCGAAACGCAATCAAGCGGGAACGCAGGTTGGTTTTATGGGGGCAGGTATTGGCGTGGTGCTCGGTTGGGTGGCCACGATTTTGCTCACGGTGGCATCGGCCTTGCGCTGGTTTGGTGTGGGGTGTTTGGCTGCGCTGCAAGGGAAACGCGCGCGTCAACCCTTCGGCATGGTGCTCGCGGCCGCATCGATTTATGTGTTGGTGGCGTTGCTGAGTTATGAGCACGGCAGCGACAACTTGTGCGGCCGTCTTGGATACAACTTGGCCGACTGGTTATTGGTCTTTCTCGGCATGGGCGCCTTCGTCATGCCGGCCTTCGGTGCCTTCTGGGGCATTGCGCGTTTGCTGCGCGAAAACAGTAGTGGCTACGCTGAGTTCAAGTTAGTTGGCATCGTGCTGCTGAGCTTTACCGGCTCCTTGATTGCTCAAGCCGCGGGCGATGTGAATCCCACCAATACTTTCCCCAACGGGCAAGGCGGTTGGATTGGCTCCACGGTTTACCCATCGCTCAGTGAAGCCCTCGGTCCCTTCGGCATCGGAGTGGTGCTGACTCTGTTGGCCAGCCTTTCCAGTTTCATGGCCACGGAATGGGCTTTCGTTCCTTTGGTGCGTGATTTACTCAAGCGCGGCGCCGGTTCCCTGAAACAGCAAGACCTGCCGTGGGGGAGCAAGGAGCGTAAGGCCATTATGGAAGAGGCGGAGGAGAACCGCGCCAAGGCAGCCAGTGGCGCGCGCCGTTTCTGGAATATGCTGCGCGGTGAAATGAAGCCATTTGAGATGGAAGGCGAAAAGGGTGCCGCCGGCGCTGCCGCATCTGCGGCGGATGGAGAAGAAGTGGAGGTGGCCGATGAAGTCGCTCCTCCAATGAAGTTGAAGATTGGCGGTAGAGAAGTTTCCGAGGCCGCGGTCGTAGAGGAAGCCGTCGTTACGAAACCGCAAGCGAAGCCAGCGCCGAAGCCAGCTCCATCTCCAATTAAACCGGTCACTGAGCCCATTACAGACGGCGAGTTTGCGCTGCCAGGCATTTCCAAAACCCCAGAAATGCGCAGTGCAGAACTGGACTCGGAAGAGGGCATGGAAGGTGGGAAAAAGAAGAAGCCACAGCGCAAGCCGACTCTTGCGTCTATGCCTTCGATCAACTTGCTCATCAAGAGCGAAAGCACCAACCAAGAAGACCAACGCGGCGAAATCAACGAACTGGGGCGCAAACTCCAAGTTGCTTTCGACGCCTTCGGTTTAGATGGAAAAGTGGTTGGTGCAGAACGTGGTCCAACCTTGACCATGTTTGAGGTACAGTTGGCCGCCGGCGTTTCAGTGAAAAAGTTGAAGGCGCAACGCGAAGACCTTGGCATCGCACTCGGCACGCACTCGGTGCGGATTGTGTTCCCACTTGCCGGGCGCTCCACCGTCGGCATTGAGGTACCAAACCTAAAACGCGATTCGGTGCGTCTAAAGGACGTTTTCGAAGGCCAAAAGCTCGATGTCGCCAAAAACAAGCTGCCGATGGTTCTGGGTTGCGATACCTTGGGCAAGAAGGCGGTCGAAGACTTGGCGCAAATGCCGCACATGTTGATTGCGGGAACCACGGGCTCCGGAAAGTCGGTTTGTATCAACAGCATTCTGGTCACCATGCTGCTCACGCGCACGCCAGATCAGGTGCGTTTCGTCATGATCGACCCGAAGCAGGTCGAACTGCAAGTTTTCGCCGACATCCCGCATTTGCTGTGTCCAGTGGTCACCGACATGAAGCGCGCGCCGTTCGTGCTGGAATGGTCGGTACGTCAGATGGAAGATCGTCTGCACATGTTCAAGATGGTTGGAGTGCGCAGCATCATCGATTACAACCAGCTCGGCGTGAAGGGTCTCAAAGAATCTCTCGGCGATGCCTACGATGCGGATGAATATCCAGACAACATCCCTTACTTCGTCGTCGTCATCGATGAGCTGGCGGACCTCATGATGACCGCCAAAAAGGAAGTCGAAACTTCCATCGCGCGGATTGCTGCCAAAGCACGTGCCGCGGGAATCCACCTCATCGTCGCCACGCAACGTCCATCCACCGACGTCGTTACCGGCTTGATCAAGGCCAACCTTCCAGTCCGCGTTTCCTTCCGCGTGAACACTGGCATCGATAGCCGCGTGGTTCTCGATGAAGGTGGTGCCGAAGGTCTGCTCGGAAATGGTGACTTCCTCTACCGCCCGCCTGGATCTGGAGTCCTGGTCCGCGGTCAGGGCGCATTCGTTTCCACCAAAGAGGTGACCGACGTCTGCAACCACCTGCGCCAGCACGGCAAGCCGGAATTCCTCGAGGACCTTATCCAAATGAAGGGCCCAGCCGCTGGCAGCTCCGGCGATGTCGACGACCCGATGTACGAGGAGGCGGTCCGCGTCATCCTGCAAAGCGGTCGTGGTTCCGCCTCGTTGATTCAGCGAGCTCTTAGCGTTGGATATACCCGCGCAAGCCGACTTATAGATATCATGACGGAACAAGGAGTGCTCGGTCCCTTCGTCGGTTCGAAGGCGCGAGAGGTGCTCATGACGGTCGAAGAGTGGGAAGAACGGAATCAACAACCGCAATAGCGGACGGCACACGTGCCATTCACATCGCATTGATCCATTTGGGTTGTGCGCGCAACCTCATTGACTCGGAGAACATTCTCGGGCGACTTGGCGCGGAAGGCTATGCGTTGACCGGCGATGTGGACCAGGCCGATGTCGCAATCCTCAACACATGCAGTTTCATTGGACCTGCACGCGAGGAATCGGAAGGGCAGATCCGCGAACTCTTGGAGAAGAAGGCTGCCGGAAATCTGCGCGGCGTCATCGTTGCCGGATGTCTCCCAGAAAAGTTCCGCCCGGAAGTGGAGGAGAAGTTCCCACAGATCGATGCGATTCTGGGATTAAGCGATTACTCCAACGTCGCACGCATCGTGGAAGAGGTTCTCAAGGGCCGCAAAGTCCGTGAAGATTCTGGCGGGCGTGCTCCACAAGGCCAAGGTGAGTTCCTGCGTTTACTGCAAACGCCACGCAGTTACGCCTATCTGCGGCCAAGTCACGGATGCGATCACAACTGTGCATTCTGCATCATCCCGCAAATCCGCGGGCGTCAGGCGAGTAAGCCGGTCGAAGCGGTGGTGGAAGAGGTTGAGCGGCTGGTAGCGCAAGGGGTGAAGGAGGTCGTCATGGTGGCGGAAGACAGCACCGGTTATGGCCGCGATAAAGAAAAGGGTCACGCGCGTTTGCCGGAACTGGTCGATGCCATGGCCGGAGTCGAAGGCTTGAAGTGGCTACGCATTATGTACGCCTACCCCAACAACTTCCCGTGGGGCATGACCGATGTCATCAACCAGCACGCCAACGTCCTTCCTTATCTCGATATCCCAACTCAGCACATCAGCACCCAAGTGCTGAAACGCATGGCGCGCGGTGGAAGTAAGGAAAGTGTGACCCGCATCGTTCAGCGTCTGCGCGATGAAGTTCCCGGGATTGCGCTGCGCACCACCGTGCTCGTCGGCCACCCCGGCGAAGGTAAGGCCGAATTTGAGGAGCTTTTGGAGTGGCTGGAAGAGTTTCACTTCGAACGCCTCGGCGCTTTTTCCTTTTCGCCCGAAGTCAGTGCTCCAGCCGGTTCCGACAAGGACCGCTGCAGCCCTGAAGAGGCTCTCGAGCGCCAAGATCGCGTGATGGAGCTGCAAATGCGCATGCACGCGAATTTCCAGGAGAGCCTGGTCGACCGCAAGTTGCCGGTTTTGATCGATGAATCTGCTGGCGAATGGGCCTTTGGTCGCACCTGGGCCGATGCTCCTGAAGTCGATGGCCTGGTCAAGATTCACGACCCAAATCACAATCTCAGCACTGGTTCCATGCCAGAGGTGTTAGTCACCGCAGCGGATGGTTACGATTTGGTTGCAGAAGTCGTCCGCTAACCCTCAGGCTGAACCCACCTTATGCTCGCCCGCCAAGTCCCGAACCTCGTGACCGGTGCCCGCCTCGTGCTGGCTGTGGCGGCGTTCGCGTTCATGGGCGAAGTGATGAAGGTCGATGTCTTAGATTTGGATCAAGCGCGCGGCCCAGCCTTATGGGCATTTTGGCTTTTTCTCATCGCTGCGATTACTGATTTCGTCGACGGCTACCTCGCTCGGCGTTACGGCTGGCTCACCGCACTCGGACGCGTCGCCGACCCCGTAGTCGATAAGGTTTTGATTCTTGGTTCGCTGACTTATCTAGCTGCAAGTCCACAGTACGCCCGACCCGATGATTTGTTCGAGGTCATGCCCGTGTGGGCCGTGGTGCTTATGTTGGGTCGTGAGTTTTTGGTCACCGCTCTGCGCGGCTTGATAGAGAGCAAGGGTATGGATTTTCCTGCAGATCGTTTCGGCAAGCTGAAGTTGGTAGCGCAAGTGGTTTACGTTTGCATCGCACTTGGAATTCTCGGTGGCATTCCGAGCGTAATTCATTTCCCGCTGCTGGATCACATTCGTAACCCATATTTCTTCGCCGGCGTTTTCTGGCTGATGATGGGGCTTACTTTGTTCTCCGGATTGAACTACTGCAAGCGCGGCATTGAAATGATGAGAGCATCATGAGCGGTGAGCTCGAAGATCTTCAAGATTTGCTCGACCGCATGGAACGTTTGCCGCGTTCGGAGTGCCATGATTTAACGTCCCTGTTGAAGGGATGGTTGGCGTTCCAGCATGAGTCGGAAGTGGTGGAGGAGGGTTCCATCCCGCAGCAGTTTGGCATGATTGGTGGAAGCCCTTCGATGAAGAAGGTTTTTGATTTGTTGGGTCGCATCGTGCGCACAGATATTCCGGTGCTGGTGCTTGGCGAAAGTGGAACTGGAAAAGAACTCATTGCGAAAGCCTTGCATAAGTATGGTGCACGCCGCCGCAAGAATTTGGTGTCGGTGAACTGCGCTGCGATTCCGGCCGAGTTATTGGAGGCCGAAATTTTTGGGCACACCAAGGGTTCCTTTACTGGAGCACACAAAGATCGCGTGGGATATGCCGAGGCCGCGCAAGGCGGAACCTTATTCCTAGATGAGATTGGGGAGATGCAGCTCGACCTGCAAGCAAAGTTGTTGCGCTTTTTGCAGGACGGTGAAATCCGTCCCGTAGGATCTAACAAAACCAAAAAGATAGATGTGCGCATCGTGGCAGCGACCAACCGCAATCTGCAAGAACGGGTGAAGAAAGGCGAGTTCCGCGAAGACCTTTACTATCGTTTGGCGGTCATGCCGCTGGAACTGCCAGCTTTGCGCGAGCGCTCCGAGGACATCCCACACTTGGTGAAGTTCTTGCTCGCGCAACAAGCTGCCGATGGTTTACCCGCGGCCAAAATCAGTGACGATGCCATCAAAGCCATGGCTGCTTTTGCCTGGCCCGGAAACATTCGTCAGCTGCAAAACGAGTTGATTCGCGCGGCCACCTTTGCAGAGGATGGCGTGATTCAACGAGCCGATTTGTCGGACGCCATTCAGGCAGTTAGTTAGGCAGGTTCTGCTTAGCCTTTCTGTTCCGCGCGCCAACGCAGAAACATCCGCCGCCCTTCGAGGCGTCCCTTCCATGCCGGAAGGATGGCGCCGATGCCAAAGAGGTTGCGGTTTTTCCACACCAGGCGCAAGATTTCGCCGCCTATGCCCCAAGCCAATCCGGGGCAGGGAAAGTTGCCGACGAGGAACGCGAAAATGAGGTGGAGAAAACGCCCGCCAGGACCATAAGCCTTCATTAAGGCATAAGTTTCATTCGCCGCGTTATTGAAGATGGCGGTGGCATCGAAGCGCTCGGTGTTGAGCACGCGCGGGGCTTCATGGTGGTCGGCTTCGACTTCGGGATCGAAAAGCAAGCGGAAGCCTTGGCGTTTTACACCCAAGCAGGCATCCATTTCAAAGCGAAAGCAATCACCGCGAAGGTTGGAATCAAATCCACCGGCTTGACGCAAAGGTGCAAGGCGCAAACTCATGTTGGCCCCGCGGAAGTGATCGACGTCCACTACACGATCGGTGTGCCGCGTGCTCTGGTCCATCACTAGACCAGGGAAGATGACGCGATTGCGGAAACGTGCACGACGCTGCTCAGCCTTGCCGTTGATGAAGTTGATTGCAGGGCCAGCAACTCCACCAATGCGTTCATCCTTTTCATAATGACGCGCGAGGTTCTCCAGCCAGAATGGACGTGCAATGGCATCGTCATCTAGCAAACAACCGACATCGCCGGTGGCTGCGTCGAGGATTGCGTTTTCGGCAACCACAATACCTGGCGTAGTCAGCATGACCTTGACGATGTTCATCTTTGGATGATGTTGAATGAAGTTGTCGACCGTTTCCACACCCTCCGGATCCAGGTCTCCGCGTAGGGAAACTAAAACCTCATCTGGCTGACGCGACTGCAGCGCCAGGGCTTCCAGGTTGCGTCGTAGTAACTCCGGACGCTTGAGCGTGGGCACGAAAATCGAAAATCGCAGCTCAGTCTTTTTGCTCATGAGCCTGCAATCTCCAAAGCTTTGGCATAAGCCGCAACGTGTTCCGATGCTGCTTTCTCCCAAGTGAAGGTTGCGGCATGCGCGAAGCCACGCTGGATTAAGTCATCGCGTTTGGCGCCGGGAGTTGCGGCAATCATCAGCGCATCGGCAATGCCTTGTGTGTCATTCGGGTCGACAAGCAGGCCTGCATCGGCGGTGACTTCGGTGAGTGAACATGCATCGGCGGCGACCACTGGTGCACCACAAGCCATAGCTTCAATCACTGGGATTCCGAATCCTTCGAGGAAGGAGATCAAGGCGAAGGTGGCGCAGCATCCGTACAAGCGGGAGATGTCTTCGTCATCCACGAAGCCGGTGAGTACAACATTTTCGTTGTGGCCACGCTCGACAATGCGTTGCCACATTTCATCGTAAAGCCAACCTTTGGCGCCGGCCAAAACTAGCTGGCCCTCATAACCTCGTTTGCGCATTTCCTGATAGGCAGCACACAAACCTTCGATGTTCTTATTTGGCTGCAATGTACCGAGGTAAAGCACAAAGCCAGGTGCGATGCCATAGCGTTCTTTCAGCCGTGCCAAATCGGCTTCAGGATCCTCCGGCTTCACTAAGCCAGGGGAAATGCCATGGTAAACCGATTGCACTCTTTCAGGGTCCACCTGCAAACGCTCCACGATGTCACGCTTTGAAAATTCGGAAACGGTTAACACCAGATGCGCGCGTCGCGCAGAAGGAGGCACGGTTGCTGTGCGTTCACGAATCCATTCTTGTGGCAAGCCATCAGGGGCGCGCAAAAAGGCCAAATCATGAATGGTGACTACCCGCGCGGACTTGCGGCTGAGTGGAATCAAATCAAAGGGGCCGTGAAATAAATCATGCTTGCCCGCGGTCCACTCGACCGGAGTTTTGAGCGCGCGCAATATCTGCGGTGGAATCCGCGAGACTCTGTGGTCGGCGATTCCTGCGAGCTTGCATGTCTCTTGCATCTTTTCCACATGATGCTCGCGGAAAAAGTTGAAGTACAAACCCAACTCCCAATCCGACGGCATCACTTTGGGGATGTTAAGCAACATCTCCATGCCATAACGATAGGCACCACCCTTGTGGTAGCCCGACAAGGCCATGGCGGTGGCGTCGAAGAGGATTTTCATCGGGGGAGGCTCATCGCTTTGGTGTAGGCCGCACAATGTTGCTCGGCACACTTCGACCAAGAGAAAGATGCGGAGTGCTGAAGGCCCTTGGCGGTCAGATTCTCGCAGAACGCAGAGTCTTCGTCGACGCGTAGTAAAAGTTCGGCGAGTCCGTCAACATCGTCCGCGTCGAAGAGCTCGGCTGCACCGCCGGCCACTTCTGGTAAAGCGCCGCGATTCGAACAGAGCACCACCGTTCCGGCAGCCATCGCTTCAATCACTGGCATGCCGAATCCTTCATACCGTGAAGGCAGAACCATGGCCTGCGCACCTGCTGTCAACGGTGCCAAATCTTGCTGGTCAATGAAGCCCAAAAATTTCACACGCTCATGGAGCTTGGGGTTCGCACTTGCGACATCGCGCACCGCTTCCGCTTTCCATCCCGCGCGACCGGCCACTGCGAGATCGGTTTGCATTCCCTTGTCCAATGCTTTGGCATAAGCCGCGAGCAACATGGGCAAGTTTTTCTTCGGCTCGACCGATCCCAAGAACAAAAAGTAAGGGCGCGCCGCTAAAGAAAACTGCCTGCGCACGCGTTGGATTTGCTCGGGCTGATCGTTCACGGTGCGAAAGTGTTCTTCAATCCCGTGGTAGATGACCTCGGTGCGGCCCAATGGCACACCATAGTTTTTGACCAAATCCTGGCGCGTGTGTTCACTGACGCAAACCCAGAAAGCAGCCTTCTTCGCCAGCCGCTCGGTCCCTTCCTGCAATCGCGCAACCCAGCGCGGATCGAGAAACTGCGGATGATGCAGATACATCAAGTCATGCGCTGTCACTACCAAGCGCCCCCGGGTTGGCAGCTTCCACAAAGGTTCCGGGATATGAACGATGTCCTGCTTCCCGCAAAACCACTCCACCCGCCCGCCAATTCGGGCGCAGGCATCGAGCCATTCTGGCGATGCCCACCAATGGTGCACCTTCACGCCGCGTTTGCGATAGGCACTCAGCCCGCGCCCATGCTTTGGGTTCAAAAATGCAGAGTAAAGCGAGAATTCTTGCTCCGCCGGATGTTTGGCGAGCAGTTCTGGCACCAACTTGTGCCAGTAGGAATCGATGCCGCCAAAATTGCTGACTCGAGCCAGGCGGTGGCCCTCAAGGAGAATTTTCATCGCTTGAGGTCATGGTACGTGGCGTCGACACTATCCCAATGCTTCTTAGGGCCAAATTCGTGGCGCACCCACTGGCGCATGCCCACACCAGCACCACGGAGCGCCGATGGATCCGTGGCTAGAGTTTGCAAAACTAGACGCAGAGCATTGTGGTCTTCCTTTGGGAAAGTCCAGCCGCGCCCAGAGGCGAGTAGTTCTGGAACTCCGCCTGCATGAGAGGCCACCGACGGACGTCCCCGTGCGCCGGCCTCCAGCACTGTCAGTGGAGAGTTCTCGGGAACTCGCGACGGCAGCACTTGAAGGTTGGAGCGGGCGTAGGCGGCCTCCATTTCATCGGCGGAGCAAAAGCCCAAAAAGCGAACGCGGTCATCCAGGCTTAAAGACAAACACAAGGCCTTGAGGTTGTCAAGCTGGTCGCCGCATCCGGCAATCTCCAAAGTAGCCTCGCGTAAATCTCCGGTGTTACCCGCAAGTGCCTGCAGTAAGACATCGATTCCCTTGGAACGGAAGAGAGTTCCGGCAAAAAAGAGCCTCAGCCGATCCAGGGGTAGGTCAGGGGCGTCAGCAGGCTCAATCGGCAGCCGTTGCAGTTGCGCTTTACCGCGAGGGAAGCCAAGCCCGTTTTGCAGCGCCTCAGTAGGACACAGGAAGCGTTGGGTGCTCTGAAACACGGCAGCTCTAGCTTTGCGTAAAGACTGGTGGTCCAAGGCCCTTTTTAGCCACCCTGAAACGCCCGAACGCTTTAATCCCCAAGGGTTTGGGTCGATGAGCGAGAAATCATGCACGGTCATCACCAGAGGAACGCCTAATTTAAAGATAGTAGGGAAAATTGTTCCACGGAAAGCGGAGCAATTTTGCACGTGCACGAGGTCCGGGGCTTGTTCTTGAATCCATGCCTCAAGAGCCTCAGCCAGCGGCGGGTGGAAATGGTGAAAATCCTTGCGCCGCTGCAAGGCGGACTCCGGCCATGCATAAGCAAAGTGCGCCTGATCCTGCTCAGGAAGCCAGTCAGCGGCCTGGTCGAGGCAGAACAGCCTATTCTCATGCCCACGGGCCTCCATCTCGGGCATCAGCCGCTTGAGGTAGGCAGTGGCGCCCCCATGGATATGTGGAGCGTCGTGGAAGTGAAGTATGCGCATGAGGGAAGCTGGCTGCGCTGAGTTTATCGGAGGGAATAGGCTGTAAGCCTCTGAATTCACACTAGTTATACTGGCGACGGCACCGAGCGGCCAAGAATGAGAGAGAATAAAGTTTCTTAAGTCCCTTTGCTGTAATGATTTAGGGAGACTTTAGCGGTTTATTCAGAAAAAGCGGTCAAATGAAAGGGTGCACTCCCGATGTAACCCCCATGGGCTTTAGTCCTGGTTTGGAAAATTCCAAAAAAGGCCTTGCCCAGACCTGCCGCGTTGGCAAAATGTTCCGCCAACTTTCACAAAGGCTCCCGCTACGTGAAAGTTTGCTTTAAACAATCCATCTCTCGCCGACAAAGGCCAATTCAGGCCAGTCAGCAGAAACATAATCCAAGTGCCCTTTGGGGCCATAAGAGGAAGTTTCGAATGAAGGTTCGCCTGTTCACTCTCGCAGCAGCAGCTGCGATCACTCTGACAAGTCAGGGTGTAGCACAACAAAACGACAGCCTAGAGCGCGCTCTTGCTGATCTTAACTCTGGTCTTACTGCACCTGCCGGCAACGGCGGCGTCGCCATCGCTGGTGACTTCCGCGCTCGTAACCGTTGGTACGACAGCGATTCTGCTGACGCCACCAACAACCGCGACGTTGATACCCGCGCACGTTTGACTTTCACTTTTAACGTAACCGAGTCCTCTACTGCATTCGTTGGTTTCAACGGCACTGAGTCTTGGGGCGACCTTGCCAGTGGTACTACCCCTGGGCAGTTTGACGATCGAGATGTAAATTTCGAACTCAGGCGCTCTTGGGTTTCTGTCGACAGCCTATTCGGCGAAGGTGGCACCTCCAAGATTGGTCGTGATTACTACACCGCAGGTTCTGGCCGCATTCTGGGCACCGACCAGTGGGACAACGCTCCTGCAACTCAGTCTGGTATCTGGTTCAACCACCCAGCTGGTGGCATAAACTTCAGCTTCGCAATGCTGAACGGCGTTGAGCGTGGCTTTGGTTCGACCGCACCATCTCCAACCGCTCTCCTTGATGACGGTGACGACATGGTTTACATCGTTGGCCTTGATTGGGTTTGCGATTACGTTGAGCAGCTTGGCCCAATGCACGTGGCTCCTTACTGGATCCGCAACGAAGACACTGGTGCAGAGTTCGCAACTTGGCTCGGCATCTTGTTCTCTGGTGAGCTGATGGGCTTCGGTTACGAAGCTGAGTACGCTGCCTACGACATGGGCGCTGTAGACGGAGACGCATGGTACGTTTCTACCTCTATCGACCTCGATGCTCTTGAGAGCATTCCTGGCGTGGACAACGGTGGACTTGACATCGCGCTTTCCAGCTCGGACGAAATGTTCGCTACCACCGGAACTACCCGCTACCACGATGCAGCTGGTTTCTCCGATCGCCTCGGCGCTGGTGGTCTTTGGACCGCTGACACCGACACCTGGCAAGTCGGCCTTAGCTTCAGCCCTGCAGAGGGTTGGACCGGTCGTGTTGCAGTCGCCAACGTTGAAACTGGTGCCACTGAGTGGGACGAGATTGACGTTTCTGTCGGAACCACCTTTGGTGGCAACGTAGAAGGCTGGTTCGGCTACGCAATGGTCGATGCAAAGCAAGGCGCATTCGGCGACGAAGACACCTTCTGGGCTGTCCTCGACCTCGGCTTCGGTCAGTAAGTCTTAGGACTTCGAAATACAAGACGGGCATCCTTCGGGGTGCCCGTCTTCTTTCATGCTCCGGAAGCACTGCTCGGTGCGAGGGCGCTTCGGCGGCTGGAATCGCCTGGCTCGGCGTTGCTTCTGCTTGGACGTAGCTACGGCTACGTCGCTGCGCATCGCGCCTTGATCCAGACGATTCCAACACGCCGCTGCACTCCGCGCGCCGAGCAGCGCTTCCTCCGTCCGGGCGACAGCAGAAGGGAGGCGCCCCTGCGGACGGAGCCGATGGCTCGGCGTTGCTTCCGCTTGGACGTAGCTATGGCTAACGCCACTGCGCGTCGCGCCTTGATCCCAGCGATTCCATTCCACAGCCCAGTCACCTCCAATCCCCAGCGCAACCATTTGGCTTGGTGAAAGCAACGCTAGGAAGAGACGATTCCAACACGCCGCTGCACTCCGCGCGCCGAGCAGGACTTCCTCCGTCCGGGCGACAGCAGAAGGGAGGCGCCCCTGCCGACGGAGCCGATGGCTCGGCGTTGACTTCGCTTAAGGACTGCCGCATCGCTATATTTCCTGGCCATGAGTCGCCACATTGCGCAGTTGCCGGAGAATCGTCCCTTAGATGTGGTTGGAGATATCCATGGAGAGCTTGAGGTGCTCCAGGACTTGTTAGAGCACATGGGTTATGGCCCAGGCGCCGCGCACGCAGAGGGCCGCTTTCTGGTCTTTGTGGGAGACTTGGTGGACCGTGGCCCGGACAGCCCAGGAGTGGTTCGGCTGGTTCAGCAGATGATCCGAAATGGAAACGCCCTGTGTCTCCTGGGCAACCATGAGCTCAACTTACTGCTAGGCAAGGAGCGAGCAGGCAACGAGTGGTTTTTTGGCCAAGAACAGAAGTTGCATGGCACCGACCAGGTGATTCCTCAGGTGATAGCAGACCACGCAATTCGCGAGGAGATGCTGCTGTTTCTCCAGACCCTTCCCCTGGCTGCCGAACGCGCCGATTTTCGCGTCGCACATGCCTGTTGGCATGCACCGGCGGTGGAAGCTTTGCGCACCGAATCCCGGTCTTTGATCGACCTGTTTTACGAAACTGAAAAGGCCATCACTTCCGCATGCAAGGCGTCGGGCGTAGAGGGGAACTCCTTGGCGGCCGATCTTGCGCGGCAAAACGATAATCCGGTCACGGTGATGACATCGGGATTGGAACGCGAAACATCGGAACCCTTTCGCGCGGGTGGGCGTTTGCGCCATGTGGAGCGCGTTCCTTGGTGGGAGGATTATCACGATGACACCGCGGTGGTGTTCGGGCATTTCTGGCGGGCAATTCATGCCGAACATCGTGCGGTGAAGAGTGGGCCTTACTTATTCCACGGCTCCGACTTTCATGCAGCACTCGGTCCGAAGAAAAATGCTTATTGCGTGGATTATTCGGTAGGTTACCGCAACGTCGCGCGGGCCAAAGGAGAATTGGGGGAACGCAATGCTGTACTTATGGCATTGCGCGTGCCGGAGTATGAGCTCGTCGCGGACGACGGCAATCTTTACTCGACGACTTAATCCTCCAAGCTTAAGCAGCTGGGTCGAACTCCAGTTCCTCGGCGTCGACCCAAAGGCCATCGAGGTCATAGAACTCACGTGCTTCCTCGGTGAGGATATGCACCACCACGTTATCGAAGTCCACCAACATCCAGTTGGATGTTGCGGCACCTTCATCGTGGCCTTTCGAACCGGTGTCCTTCTTCGCAATCATCTTCAGACTTTCAGCAAGCGCTTTGGTCTGCCGCACGCTTTGTGTGGTGATGAGCAAGAAGTAATCGGTGATGTACAAGAACTCACCCACATTCAAAATGCGGATGTTCTCACCCTTCAGCATGAAAGCTTCGTGCGCCAGCTTTTCAGCTAGCGCACGAGACTTATTTTCGCTGTCATTTGGCGTCAACAGCTTATTCCTTACTTGTTGAACTCAATAAAGAAAGGCAACAGCAGTACCGACACTACAGACATCAGCTTCAACAAGATGTTCAAGGCTGGGCCGGAGGTGTCTTTGAACGGGTCACCGACGGTGTCCCCAACGACTGCAGCTTTGTGTGCATCGGAGCCTTTGCCGCCGTGCTCACCAGTTTCGATGAGTTTCTTAGCGTTATCCCATGCACCACCTGCGTTGGACATGAAGATGGCCATCATGACTCCAGCCGCAAGCGATCCTGCAAGTAGGCCGCCGAGCATGACGACACCGCCGAACATGCCGACAAGAATAGGGGCTGCAATGGCAAGCACACCAGGCATGATCATTTGCTGCATGGAACTCTTGGTAGAGATGGCAACGCAAGCATCGTAATCGGGACGGTTTGGAGCGCCCTTCTCACCTTTGTATTCCATGATGCCAGGGATCTCGCGGAACTGACGACGAACTTCGTCAATCATTGCGAAGGCTGCTTTACCCACAGCTTCCATGGTCATTGCGGCAAACAAGAACGGCAACATCGCGCCGATGAACATGCCGATCACCACATTAGGGTTGTCAATGCCGAGGTTGACATCGCCGGCGCCAGCAGAGTAGGCCGCAAAGAATGCCAGCGCAGTAAGCGCAGCAGAACCAATCGCGAAACCCTTACCAATCGCCGCAGTGGTGTTACCCACAGCGTCAAGCGAGTCGGTGCGCTCGCGAACTTCAGGAGGCAAGCCAGCCATTTCAGCCATGCCGCCAGCGTTGTCAGCAACCGGGCCATAAGCGTCGACGCCGAGTGAAATCCCCAGGGTAGAGAGCATGCCAACCGCTGCTAGAGCGATGCCGTAAGTACCACATAGGCCAAAGGAGACCGCGATGGTTGCACAGATGACAATAACTGGAAGACAAGTGGACTTCATGCCCACAGATAGTCCAGAAATGATCGTAGTAGCTTCTCCAGTATTGGCTTGCTCGGCGATCGTTTTAACCGGCTTGCACTCCATAGCAGTGTAGTACTCGGTGATTTTTCCGATGATCACACCTGAAGCAAGTCCAGCTCCAATGCAGTAGAACAAGTTCATGTTGTTCATGTCGCCAAAATCAGAACCAGCCATGTTGGTTAGGTAGTAAGCAAAACCCAACAAGATGATGGAAGCAACGATGAGGCCCTTGAACAAAGCGCCGTGGATTTTGCTCTCATCGTTGGTGGAAACGAAGAAGGTTCCCACGATGGAAGCCAGCACGCCAACCGCCGCAATAGCCAGTGGCAGTACCACGAGTGGTTGGTCCGTAAGAGGGATATCGCCAGTGGCGAAGGCCGCACCAAGAATCATGGTTGCAATGATGGACCCGGCATAAGACTCAAACAAGTCAGCGCCCATGCCGGCGACGTCGCCCACGTTATCGCCTACGTTGTCAGCAATGGTGGCGGGGTTACGGATATCGTCTTCGGGGATACCAGCTTCAACTTTGCCAACCAAGTCGGCGCCAACGTCTGCAGCTTTGGTGAAAATACCACCGCCGACGCGCGCGAATAGTGCAATCGCCGAGGCGCCAAAACTAAAGCCAAGGATTTGTTGGAGGTCGTAGTTCAATCCTAGAAAGAACACTGTGATTCCAAGCACGCCGAGACCAACCACAGTCATACCCATGACCGTGCCCGAGCCAAACGCAATCTTGAGCGCACCGGCGAGGCTGGTACGGGCGGCTTCCGTGGTGCGTACTGCCGCGCGAGTGGCGGTGTACATGCCAATCCAGCCAGCAAGTGCTGAGGCAAAAGCGCCAGTGAAAAAGGCAATCATGGTGTACAGACCGCCGCCTTCTGGCAATACGTAGAGGCCTCCGCCGACGACTACCACGAATATTGCGAGGAGCTTGTACTCAGTGATGAGGAAAGCACGCGCACCATCTTGGATGGCAGACGCAAGGCTTTGCATGGTGTCGTTGCCTGCCGGAGCAGCCATGACTTTGGCGTAGACCAGAGCGGCCATGACGAGCGCGGCTGCGGTTCCGATCCAAGGAAGAAATGTGATCATGTTGTCCATCGATGTTTCGATTGGAGGGGGACAGCTTCTCCCAACCTTCAAAATGAGGGTTTGGGGGCAAAAGCGAAGCGCGGATTTTAACGAATCGTGCGTAGCTCGGGCTACAGAAAAGGTCTAAGAACCGCATTTGTCGCATTTTTTTGGCGGCTGTAGGGAGTGGATTAGAATTTGGCTTACCAAATGGAAGAGGGATTCTGTGGGTTCCCGCGCATAGCCGTGGCCCGGCGCGGTAAAGTCGCTCCATTTTTCTTTTGGCCAGAATCCTTAACATATTTATTTGAAAAAGGTTACGACTTATTTTGGTTGAAGCGAGAGAATGAAACTACCTCGATTTAGTGGTAAAAGGGATAAAATGGTCTTTAATTCCCTTGACCCGGCCTGATTTTGAGGGAGGATGAAGAAACCGACTGACTGGTTTGTTTTCCCACCCCATGCAACAACGCTCTTCTGCCACCCGCACCCGCATCCTCAACGCCGCTCAAAGGCTCTTTTTGGCCGGAAGTTTTGCCGACGTGACCATCGATCGGGTCGCCGTTGAAGCCGAAACCACCAAGGGTGGGGTGTATCACCACTTTGGCTCCAAGGATGAGCTTTATCTGGCCATGCTGCACCGTGATTTGGAGGAGAAGGCCCGGATTTTCGCGGAGTCGGTGGTGATGGAAGGCACCTGCTTGGAACGCTTGCGCCAGCTAACCTCGGACTACTTTCAGTTGCCAGAGTGGAAGCGTGAAGCCATCACCCTAGTGCGCCGCGACGTAAACCAGTTTGGTGGTGAGCAGCGCGAAGAGATTGTGCGTGCTTATCAGAAAGCATTGCCCGGCCCAGTCGAAAGCATTTTGCAGAGTGGTATGGACGCTGGCGAAATCCCAAGGAACGACGCCAAGTTGCTGGCCTGGTCCTACGTCGCTCTGGTCGAGGTGAGCTTGAGCCCACATGCTGGAAGCCTATTTCCTGGCAGTGAAGCCAAACTCGATCACGTGTTGAATTTGTTTTTTGACGGAGCGAAGACTGCGTCAAAGGAAGTCATTAAAAAAAGGAAAGCATCATGAGCAAAACATTCATGGACAAAATCCGCGGTCAATCTCTCGAAGAGGTGCTGTATCAATGCCGCGAAACTTATGAGGACACTCACTTCCCGACGGTGAAGGAGTGGCGCGCGAGCGGAGGCAAGGTGCTTGGGCACTTTCAAGTTTTCTTTCCGGCGGAGATTGCGCACGCCGCGGGCATGTTGCCGCTGAACTTGCACGGCGCCAATGTGCAACCCGATCAAGCGGACTCGCGTTTCGGAAGTTACTTGTGTTCCACGATCAAGACGACTCTGGAAATCGCACTTTCCGAGCAAGTCGTTTTGGATGCCTTCATCACCCATCCAATCTGCGACGCCGCGCGCAACCTTGGTGCGATTTTTGGTCGCAACTTCGATTACCCATGCGAGATTCTTTACCTACCGCAGAATCCCAACTCAGCATCGTCGATAGATTATTTGGCAGGGGAGTATGGTCGATTGAAGCGGTTGGTACAAAAAATTACCGGCACAGAAGTGAGCGACGATGCCTTGCGTAATTCGATTGGAGTCTTCAACCGTAATCGCGAGTTGCTGCGCGAACTCTATGACATCAAGCGTGAGAGTCCGGAAAAAATCGCGGCGGAAGATGCCTACGCATTAATGGCGATGGCCGGTCGCATGCCTCGCGAGGATCACAACGAGTTGATGGAGTACGCCTTGCCGATGATCCATGCGGTGGATGCAAAGCGCGAAGATCGCATCCGCGTGGTTTACGAGGGTTCCTTTTGCGAGCAACTACCTTTCGACATGGTGCGCATGATCGGCCGCTCCGCCTACGTGGTGGACGATGATTTCCTCATTGGACTGCGTTGGATTCTGTCTGACATTGCGCAAGGGGAGGAGCCACTGACCGACATGGCGCGCGCCTACATCGAGGATTCGTCTTACAGTCCAGTGCAACATGACTTGCGCAAACGTAAAGAGGACATGCTGATTGCGCGGATTCGTCATGCGCGTGGCGAGGCCGCCATCGTGACCGCCGCAAAAATGTGTGAGCCAGGCTTGGAAGAGCAAGTGGCTTACATCTACGGACTGGAGAAGGCGAACATTCCCTTCTTCGTCAGTGAGTTTGAAGAAAACCAAACATCCTTTTCCGATCTTGAGTTGCAACTTGAGACCTTCATGGAAAACCTGCTGTTCGTTTAGGTAAGCATCATGAGTACAACTACCACTGAAAATATTGTTGGCCGCGGCAACCGTGAAGGCGCAGCTTTATTCCGCGATTGGTTCCAAGAGCTAAACCAGACCGCAGAGGAGGGGAAGAATGCCGCTTATGTTTTTGTCATGGGGAGCTTCAACGAAATCTTGAAGTCCTTTGACTTGCCAGTGGTTTTCCCGGAGATCAATTCACTGCAGACAGCGGTGCGTCGGGTTGCACAAGAATACTTGGAAGAGGCTGAAGACCACGGCTATTCGCCGGACATCTGCGGTTACGTGAAGGCAGACATCGGGACCCAACTGCGTGGCGGGGAGCATCCGATGGGACAGATCCCTAAGCCCGCGATTGCAGTTTTGACCAATGCCTGCAACACTTATTTAAAGTGGGCGGAAGCGTGGGAGCGCATGTACGAGATGCCAGTGGTGACCGTCGACATCCCGGGAAACCGTTCGGCTGGTGGAGGTTCAGCGATTGGAAGTCGTGATTTCAAGAACGATGTGAAGTACGTCGAAGCGCAAATCCGTGAGCTGATTACGATTTGCGAAAAGGTGACCGGCAAGAAGTTTGACATCGACAAGTTGCGCGATGTCATGGGGCACGTAAATCGCATGTCCAGCTCCTGGCAGAAGTTGTTGGATTTGAACAAGAACCACCCGTCGGTATTTAACGCGCTGACCGACGGCACCATCTTCCTCGGTGTTGCGAATGGTTTACGCGGAGATGAACGTGCGGCTAAGTACTTCGAGGATCTAGTGGAGGAGATGGAGTACAAGGTTGCCCATGACATCGGCACGATCACTGAAGAGGAGTGGCGCTTGTGCTTCGTCGGCGTTCCTTGCTACCCAATCTTCCGCCGCTTCAATGAGATGTTTTCGGAATGGAAAGGAACCTTTGTGCATTCCACTTACCTGTGGTTCGCAAGTGGAGGATCCAATCTCGGTTATCAATACGACCTCAGCAATCCACTCGCGAGTCTTGCAGAAGGCAACTTGATTTCTGTGCGTGATGCCATGGACTCCATGTTTCATCACGACACCGTAGTTGAGTCGATGATCGACGGCTTTGGCATAGACGGAATCATTTACCACCCGATTAAGAGTTGTCGCACCGTGTCGACAGGATTGGCGGACGGCCGTCGCGCTTTGGCTGAGCGCCGAGGCATTCCAAGTCTATTCCTTGAGTCCGACATGATGGACCAGCGCGTCGTTGCCGAAGCGCAAATGAAAAACCGCGTCGATGCATTCTTCGAAGGTCTAGTCGCGCGGCGTCAGCAAAATAAAATCATTCAGTAATCCAAACGCAGTAGAGAAAGAACATGGCATACGCAGCAGGAGTCGACGTCGGGTCAACCCAGACCAAAGCCGTCATCATTAATGAGGATCGAGAGATCATCGCAAGGTGTCTGATTGATACTGGCGCGAACGTAACTCAAGCCGCCGAAAATGCATTCAAGTCTTGCATTGAAGCAGAGGACCTTTTGGAGGAAGAAGTGGAATGGGTGATTGGTACCGGTTACGGCCGATACAAGGTGACCTTTGGTAATGCTCAAGTCACTGAGATTAGCTGTCATGGACGCGGTGCTTCTCACATCTTCCCTGGCACGCGCACCGTGCTCGACATGGGTGGTCAAGACACCAAAGCGATTCGGGTTGCGCCCAACGGTGAGATCGATGACTTCTGCATGAATGATAAATGTGCAGCCGGTACTGGTCGTTTTCTCGGCGCATCTTCCGCAGCACTCGACATCCCGTTAGATGATCTTGGCCCAACCGCTTTGCTTTCGGACAACCCTGTGCAAATTTCCACCACTTGCACGGTTTTTGCCGAATCAGAAATCCTGTCTTGGTTAGGCAAAGGCAAAAAGGTAGAGGACATTCTCTGGGGCGTGCACGAATCCATTGCCAAGCGTTCGATGGGGTTGCTTCGCCGCGTCGGCATTCATGAGGAAGTCACTTTTACTGGTGGCGTGTCACGCAACACTGCAATGGTTAAGTCTTTGGAGAAAGCTCTGAAGTGCAAACTCAACATTTCGGATGAGTGCCATTACGCCGGTGCCCTAGGAGCTGCACTCTTTGCTATGGACCACATTCAAGCTAGTCGTGCGCCGCGCAACAAAGTAGAGGAGCCAACATCATGAAAATCACCGCAGGCATCGACGTAGGTTCGACCTACACCAAAACCATCCTCCTCGATGAGGAGTACAGAATCCTCGCACGTCACGTAATGAACACTGGGTTCAAGCTCGGCGCGGTCGCAGAAAAATGCCTGGACGGATGCCTTGAGAAAGCCAGCCTCACTCGCGACGACCTGAACTATGTCATTGCCACCGGATTCGGCCGACACCAGGTCAAATGCAAGGATCTCTCGGTCACTGACATCACATCGAGTGCACGTGGCTGCTTCTTGCTCTTTCCAGAAACGCGCACCATTCTCGATGTCGGCGGGCAAACCATGAAGGCCATCCGCATTGATGAAAACGGACGCGTGATTTCCTTCCGCCAAAACGACAAGTGTGCGGCTGGTACTGGCGCTTTCCTCGAGAAGACCGCGCGCTACATGGGTTATGAAACCAAAGACATTGGTCAGTTGTTGGAAACATCGCGCAATCCCGTGGCGATTTCCGGCGTATGTGCGGTGTTCGCGGAGTCCGAGGTCATTAATCAACTAAGTCTCGGCACCCCTCCTGCAGACATTATGCAGGGCTCAATTGAATCCCTTACCACGCGCGCGATTCAGTTGATGAAGCGCGTGAAAGGGGAACCGGAAATTACCCTCATCGGCGGCATTATGCGCTACCACACCATGTCCGCATCGATCGATAAGCGTTTGGAAAACGATATTCGTTTACCAGGAGTCAACCCCGATTCTGACCGCGACGAAGCCATGCCTCAGTTTGCTACCGCACTTGGCGCAGCCTGGCTTGCACATTACCGACTTCGCAATCCATCGGCAGTGAAAGCTGCCCCTGCAGACACAACCAGTGTCGGCTAGAAATGAAAAGCTACAAAGAATTAGATTTTTACGACATCAGTTCGCTTCTCAGTGAAGACGAAATCATGATTCGTGACCAGGTGCGCGCATACTGCGAGAACCGCCTGATGCCACTCATTGCTAAGAACTGGGAAGACGGCACCTTTCCAGATGAGATTATTCCTGAACTCGGAGAACTTGGTTTGCTCGGCCCGAGCATCCCTGAGGAATACGGCGGCGGTGGATTGAATGGCGTCATGTATGGCTTGATTTGCCAAGAGATTGAACGAGTCGACTCCGGCATTCGCTCCTTCACTTCGGTGCAGGGTTCCTTGGTGATGTACCCCATCTGCGAGTTTGGCTCTGAAGAGCAGAAGAAGCAGTACTTGCCGAAACTTGCCTCTGGCGAATACATCGGATGCTTTGGTTTGACCGAACCCGATTTTGGCTCCGATCCCGGCGGCATGCGCAGTCGTTGTAAACGCGAGGGCGATGACTGGATCATCAATGGCCGCAAAATGTGGATTACCAACGGAACGGTAAGTGATATTTCCATCGTATGGGCGCGGGATGAAGACAACATCGTGCAGGGTTTTATTGTTCACAATGACAAGGAAGGTTTTTCTGCACCGGAACAGAAACATAAGTGGTCTTTACGCTGTTCGGTGACCTCGGAGCTGGTGCTGGACGACGTTCGCGTTTCGGAGGCGCAGCGCTTGCCCAACACTTCCAATCTGAAAAGTCCGTTGATGTGCTTAACGCAAGCGCGTTATGGAATTGCCTGGGGTGCCTTAGGTGCCGCGCAAGCTTGTCTGTTTGAAGCGGTGGACTACACCCAGCAACGTCAGATCTACGGTCGCCCGCTTGCCGCCTTCCAGCTTACCCAGCAGAAGATCGCAGAGATGGCAACCGAGATCACCAAAGCGCAACTGATGGTCATGCGTTTAGGGCGCATGAAAGATGAGGGCACGATGACACCGCAGCAGGTGTCGATGGCTAAGCGCAACAATGTGAAAACGGCACTCGACATCGCGCGGGATGCCCGCACTTTGCTGGGAGCGAACGGCATCACCTTGGAGTACCACTCCGGGCGCCATGCCTGCAACTTAGAAACGGTGCTGACCTATGAAGGTACGCACGAAATCCACACTTTAATCATTGGCCAAGCCGTGACCGGTTGTGCCGCCTACAAATAAACTATGTCACATTTCTATCGTTGGTTGATGATGGCACCCAATGAACCCTTGGTGAAAACCGAGGGCGCCATGCCGCAACCAGGTGAGGGAGAAGTCCTCATCGAAGTGAAGGGGTGCGGCATGTGTCATACGGACCTCGGGTTCCTCTACGGCGGAGTACGCACTTCGCACGCACTCCCTCTCGCGCTCGGACATGAGATTTCTGGCACTGTGGTCGCGGTTGGCTTAGGCAGTGAAGCTTGGGCCAATCAAGATGTTGTGGTGCCAGCGGTTTTGCCATGCGGCGCATGTGATTTATGCCATGCGGGTCGAGAAACATCATGCCGCGCGCAGTTGATGCCAGGCAATGATTTTCATGGAGGTTTTGCATCGCACATTTTAGTGCCATCGCGGTGGTTGGTCGACGCGTCGGGTTTACCCAAAGGCATTGCCCTGGCCGACGTCTCCGTTCTAGCCGATGCCGTCACCACCCCATACCAAGCGATGAAACGTGCGGAGGTTGGAGAGGGAGATTGCGTCGTCATTATTGGTGCGGGCGGTGTGGGTAGCTTCGGTATTCAAATTGCACGTGCCTTTGGTGCACGCGTAGTTGCCGTCGACATCGACGATGACAAACTCGCTCGCGCAATGGAGTATGGTGCCGATGGTGTCGTGAACACTCTTGGCCTGGACGGCAAACAATCGCGTGCCGCAGTGCGTGCGAAGAATAAGGAGTTGGGCTTTTCAAAAGTCGGACTCAAAGTTTTGGAGATGAGCGGAACCGCTTCCGGCCAAGAGCTTGCGTGGTCTTTAATGACTTTCGCTGGTGTGGTTGGCTTTGTTGGTTTCACTCTCGACCGCGTGCCGGTCCGCCTCTCCAACCTGATGGCCTTCGATGCCGACGCTTTCGGCAACTGGGGCTGTCGACCGCAATACTATGCGCCGGCTCTCGACCTAATTCGCGAGGGCAAAGTGTTGGTGAAGCCATTTGTAAAACGCTTCCCCATGAATGAAATCAACGACGTGCTGGAAGATGCACGCCATCACCGCATTACAGAAAGACCTGTACTAGTGCCATGAGCATCACCGCTGACCCGACTTTGTTTGCCGACCACGAACTCGCACCTGGATACGAGTTCACCGAAATCCGTTATGAAAAACGTCCCCTGATTCTGCCCGACGGCACTCAAGTCGACGATCTCTTCAACGTCTGGATTTGGCTCGATAACCCTGAGCAGTACAACTCGTACACCACTCGCGCGATGGCCGAGCTAATTCTCGCCATTCGTAAAGCAAGCAATGAACGCGATGTGGTTGCCGTAGTGTTTACCGCAGTAGGCGACAAAGCTTTCTGTACTGGTGGCAACACTGCGGAGTACAGCGAGCATTACTCGGGCCGCCCCGATGAGTATCGCCGCTACATGCGCCTGTTTAACGATGGCGTTTCTGCACTCATGGCATGCGATAAGCCAGTCATCAACCGCGTGAATGGTATGCGCATTGGTGGTGGACAAGAAATTGGCATGGCTTGCGATTTCACCATTGCCGCAGATACTGCGCGTTTTGGTCAAGCGGGCCCCAAACATGGTTCTGCGCCCGTAGGTGGTTCGACCGACTTCCTGCCACTCTTTGTCGGCATGACGCGTGCGATTGAGTCTTGCACATTATGTGAAACTTGGACCGCACATGCTGCACTCAACATTGGGCTAATCAACCAGGTCACCCCTGTGCTGAAACACGATGGAATTTTCATCGCCAATCCAATGGTACAAACCGAGTTCACCTCCGACGCATACGGACGTCCGCTTTACGGACAACCGCTCACCGGCGAAGCCTTCGCAGCCGGCAAGGCGAAAATGAAAGTTTCACAAGTGGATTTCTCGATGTTGGATGAAGCGGTAGAGCTCATGTGTGGCAAGTTGGCGCAAACCATGCCCGACTGCACCACTTACACCTTGGAACAATTGCGTAAGCATAAGTTGCAGCACTGGGACAAGAACCGCGAATCTAATCGGGCATGGCTCGGCCTCAACATGATGACCGAAGGGCGCATGGGATTCCGCACCTTCAACCGCGCACCGCGGGCAGAACGCGAGACCAACTTCATTGAAATGCGTCGGGCCTTGGCGGAAGGTGTGCGTTACGGTGACAACCTTTCGCGTCGTGCTGCGCCGCATGCAGTGGATCGGGAGGAAGAAAAATAGAACTCGCCACTCGCATCGTGACTTCCCACTTATGCAAGGGTGCGGTGTTGCTGTTGGAGTTCGGGCCGCCGCCGGCCAACATTGTCGACCGCGCCCTCATGGGTGAACTGCGGGAGCTTCTAGTTTCCGCCGCGGCCGACGCTGATCTGAAACTGGTAGTGCTGAAAGGATCAGGCGACCACTTCAGTTATGGAGCCAGCGTGCCCGAACACACTCCAGATCAAGTTGCGGCCATGTTGCCGGAGTTTCATGCACTCCTGCGCGACATGAACCACCTAAACCTGCCACCGCTGATGGCTGCGCTGCAAGGGCGTTGTCTCGGCGGTGGGTTTGAAGTGGCACTTGGCTGTGATCTCATCGCCGCAACCTCGACTGCACAACTTGGGTGCCCCGAAATCAACCTTGGCGTTTTCCCACCTGCAGGTTCCGCACTCCTGCCCTTACGGGTAAATGCTGGGCGCGCAATTGCAATGTTGCTTGCCGGTAGTCTCGTGAAGTGCGAAGAAGCGGTGCAGCTTAGAATCGTAGACGTTGAAATCGAAGGCGAAGACCTCATCGCGGGAGTGCAGGCTTGGGCGGAGAAAAACCTTCTGCGCCATTCCGCTGCGGCGTTACGGCAAGGGCGCAAAGCATCGCGTTGGCCGTGGACGCGGGCACTGGAAGAAGTCTTGCCAAAACTAGAGAAGCAATATCTCGAAGAACTCATGAATACCGAGGATGCCGTCGAAGGGATCCAAGCTTTCATGGAAAAACGTAAACCAACCTGGAAGAACCGGTGAGTGTTGCTTTAGTGACAGGAGGCGCCGGCGGAATCGGCGCGGCTGTAGTGCGAGCATTACATGCTGCCGGCCATGAAGTTTTGTTCACGCACGTTGGACAAAATGCGCAGGCCGAAGCCTTAAGTCAGGCATGTGGTCCAACAGTCCGAGGTCTAGAAAGCGACACCTCCAGCGAGCAAGCAGTGGTGCAATTGCATGCCGATATTCAGCCAACCATTTTGGTGCATTGCGCGGGCATCACGCGTGATAAACCGATTTGGAAACAAGATGTCGCCGATTTCGATGCGGTCATAGGCGTTAACTTACGCGGTGCATGGTTGCAGGCACGTGCGGTGGCATCGCACATGCGAGATGCAGAGTGGGGTCGCATCGTCCTGATTGGTAGCATCAATGGGACCCGCGGCAAGTTCGGACAAAGCACCTACTGTGCAAGTAAATCAGGCCTGCATGGTTTGGCAAAAAGTCTGGCCAAAGAGTTGGGCGCAAAGGGCGTCACCGTGAATGTGATTGAACCCGGTTGGATCGAAACTCCCATGACCGCGCAAATCCCACAGGAATATGCCGATGCCGCGCGCACGGAAACCGTCACCGGCCGACTTGGCACGCCCGAAGACATCGCTCATGCCGTGTGCTTTTTAGTTTCAAAGGGTGCTGCTCATTTCACCGGCAACATTCTGCGCATCGACGGCGGGCAGAGTTTGTAAGGCGAGAGTCCGGACAGACTCCATTCGAATTTGCTTAAGAGTCACTGGCGTCGCGCTTTTTACGCATGCTCAAAATGCGTAAGAATCGTTCCTTGCGGACCCGGCCGAGGCGCACCCAGACGAAGGCCATGACTAAAGAACCCACAACCACGAGCGGAACTCGGTATTGGTGCATCAAATCCTGAACATAGTCCAGGTTAGAGGCAAACTTCCAGCCGAGGTAGACCGAAATGGGAACCGTCAGTGCCGCGCCAATCGAATCGAGTAGCACGAATTTCCAATACTTCATGCCCAGGTTGCCTGCGACCAAATAAGCCACCATGCGTACTCCCGGAAGGAATCGTGCGAAGAAGACAACCTTAGTGCCGTGCTTTAGGAAGCTGCTGTTGAAGCGTCGGCGTCGGGCGGGCCGGAGATGGCTACGCAGAATCGGCCATTTATAAACCCGATCCCCGGCAAAACGTCCGAGGCTGAAAATCACCGTGTCTCCAGCAAGAATGCCCGCCCAGCACCAAATGACGGCTGTCAGATAACTCAACTCACCCTGGGCCACGAAATATCCGGAGCCAAGAATGACCAGCTCTTCCGACCACGGTGGCAATCCGAGTCCGCAGGCCACAAGCAACAAGAACGCCCATAACTCGGGATTCTGCGCCATGTGGTCGAGGACCGATTCCATCGTCGAGGATTGTAAGGGGTGAGGGCCTATTCGTCCTCAGGGATTAGCGCTCGTTCTAATCTCTTGAGAATAAATGGGTTACGCTCTGAATCCGGGAGGGTCAAGAAGTCGCGGTAGAGCTGCGAGAGGCCGGAGGAGCTTTGGACGATGCCACCCCCTGCGGCCAAGCGGTCCTCTATGGCGCGGAGGCCTTGGTAGAGGTCATCGCGGTCATAGGTGAGGGGGAAAACGCGCTCCACCAGGGTATAGGCTTGTGTTTGCAGGCTGGACCAGGGGTCAGGGAGCAGATCTTGCGATTCTTCGAGTGCCTGAAGTCCAGTTTGCGCCCAATAGAGGGCGTCGGCGGGGAGGCGGTTGGAGGAGGGGCCCGAAGCGCCATAGGCTACGTGATAGGCGGCGAACTCTAGGGCATCACCCTGGCCGGTGAGCTGAAGGTGCTGCTTGCCGAGCTCAAGCATGGCAGGAAGGTCGCCATCGGACTCAGCTTGGTGAAAACGCCGCAGAGTCCACCAACCTTGAAACCCTTGCCAGGATCGCGCGCCGAGAGGTTGTACGGTTCCAAGACTGGCGCCGGCGAGTCCGAGCAGGAGCAGGCCGATGGCGAGGATCTGCCCTGCGGAAGGAAGGTTGCGTTTCATCCCTTGCGTGGTGGCCGACGGCGGGTGGCGAGCCAAAGAGCTAGGCCGCCGAGCATGAGCCATCCCATGATGCCTAGTTCTGGGGTGGTGTCGGCGAGGCGATCAAAACGGTGGCCGGTGGCGAGCAATCCTTCCACCGGAGGGAGTGCGAGCTTGACCAGCACCAGCATTTTGGCGAGCGCTGCTACAGGACCGCTGCCAAGATCAACCGGGCTAAGTGGGAGTGCTGCAATGCTCGCGATGGTGAAGGTGGCCATTGCGCTGAGGCTGCCGCGAATCCGGCCGCAACGAAACCAGGCAAGAAGAATGGCAAACAGGGGCAGGAAGAATAAAAACTGGTGCAGCAGCAAGCGCGGGAGGGCGTCGGCCTCGGGGCGTGGAATCTCTAGGCGGCAAAGTTGTTTGCGCAGGATGAGTCCGGATTGCGCATTGGGTTGTAGCACCAACTTGCCGACGCGCGCTTCCGCTTCCGAAAGATCCCACTGCACAAGCTCGCCGGGGATGGGTCTGACTTGGCGTTCATCGGGAGATTGCACAACCGCGTTTTCGGGAGAGACTGTGGCTTCCGACCAATCCACAGTGAGCAGCAAGCGCGCAGTTTTGGGCACGGTGGAGCCTAAATCAAAAAGCCACAGTTCGGTGCCATCGTCCTGAGTGGTGAATTGCACGTGGACCGGATAAAGCCCAGAAGATGGGTTTGGCATGGGATAGAGGCCACTGACGATGGGCGCCATTCCAAGTAACAGGGTTGCGCCGAGCAGGATAGCGCTGCCAATCATTTCATTGAGTGGAGCTTTGTGGCCGTTAGCGTTACGCAGGATTTCTTGATGAGGCCAGCCTTGTTGCGCGCGTCGGTCAAGCACACTGCCGATGCGGAACAGCAAAACCATAGGCAAAATGCTGATATAGGCGAGGTAAGTGCCGAGCGAATGCGCGCCGAGGGAGGCATCGAAGCTTAAAGATGCAGCGGTGCATACGGCGAGCGCGAAGAAGACTTGCCAGGTCCAAGGCATGACTTCGCGGAGGAATCCTTTGAGCAATGGATTCATGCGCTGGCGGGAGGCTGAAGTTCTAAAAGGAGTGGTGCGAGGTCATCGCAGCCGACGCCTTGGGGAGCGACGATCAGTACGGCGCTGACTTGGCTTTGCTCGATGGCATCTTGCAGTGCTTGCATGCCGCTTGGGTCGAGTGCGGTTTGCGGTTCATCGAGAAGCAATAATTCGGGTGCGCTTAACCAGGCGCGTGCGAGATTCATACGTTGGCGCCATCCGCGGGAAAGGCTTCCAATGGGGTCAAAGGCATGGTTTTGAAGCTGGAATAGGCCCAGGGCTTGGCTGACGTCTGGCTGGCGCTGCCTTTTGGGTGCAGCACTTAACTGATGCAATTGATTCAAGTAATCTTTGCACGTGAGGTGGTCTGGAAAGCGCGGTTCCTGCGGCACATAGCCAATACGTCCGACATGTTTGACTTCCCCTTCGGTCACCGGCAGCAAATCGCACAAAGTTTCCATGAAGGTGGTCTTGCCACTGCCGTTGCCGCCGAAGATCAAACCGCGCTCGCCGGCAGACAGTTGCAAGTCCAACGGTGCGACTAAGCGTCGTCCGCCGCGGCTGAGTCCAAGATGCTGGACTTGAAGTACTGGAGTCGATGTCATGCAGAAGGAAGACGCCTGACGCGTAATCACTGCATTCATCTTAGGGAAGTTCTAAAGTATGGGCCATGGAACTACGCCGCCGCGAAACCGGAGAGAGCTTCGACTTGGTCGATGGCATGGTGTTTGGTCGCTTGACCAGCTGCGAAGCTACGGTGGACGATGCCAGCATTTCCCGACGCCACGCCGAAGTGAAGCAAACCGGCCGCGCGTTTGAGCTGGTGGATCTCGGCTCATCCAACGGCATTTTTCAAAACGGTGGGCGCAAGGAGCGCTTCCTGATTCGCCCCGGCGACTTAGTGACTCTCGGCGCCGTCGCCTTCGATGTCGTTGGGGAGGCCGCAACTGCAGCTCCAAGCGCCGATGTTGAGTTAGAGGTGGAAGAAGCTGCAGCTCCGTCAACCAGTCCACCCACCGCACCTGCAACTCCGTCACCTACCGCCGCTGCCAAACCAGCATCGACTGTGTCGGAAACCGACCGTGCTCGGGCACGTCTGCGCCGTGAAATGACCGGCGACGGCCGTTCTCGCGGTTTTGGTGACCTCAGTCAGCAACCGCTCGGCATTCAGCTCCTCATCTTCGCCGCATGTATCGGCGTGATGTACGGCGTGGTGGTTGGAATCCGCTTCTTGGCGGGCTCGTTGTAAGCGTTAAACCTCGCGACTAAGCGTAGATTCGTGGACGGCCCAGTAAATCAGTACGCCGACCAGTCCGCTGAAGAAGGTTCCGACAATCCAAACCCAGCGTGGCACCAAAACTAAGCTGCGGCTCTGCGTTTCCCTTAGTTGCGCAGCATTCGCAACGCCGATGGCGCAGAAAATGTTGACCAGAAGTTGGCCGATAGCAAAAGCAACGCCCCATCCCCCAAGGGAGTAGGCGATCGTTGAACTGTCAACTTGAAGTAATAAGAGAGGCATCATGAAAGTGATCCTGCAGTTTCTTTGTATTCGGCAACCGCAGCTTCGTAAACCGCAACGGTTTGTTCGGCGGCCTTAGCCCAAGTGAATTCTTTGGCACGTTTCACGCCCACCGCAGCCGCTTGTTTGCGCCACGCGTTCTCGGAAACCATGCGTTCGATACCTTCGGAAATGGAATCGATCGATTTTGGATCGACCCGCATGCCCGCATGACCCGCAACCCATGCCGGCGCCGTTTGGTCGCCAACAATCGCCGGCGTTCCACAAGCCATAGCTTCCAGAACCACCAAGCCAAATCCCTCATGCAAAGATGGGAATAGAAGCGCCAGTGCACCTTGGTAGTAACGCAGCAACTCGGTATCGGTCACGCTTTGCACCCAGCGAATCCGCTTACGATGCCTTGATGCTTCCATGCGCTTTAAAAACTTTTCATGGTCCCAACCTGGGCGACCCACAATCACCCAATCGGGCGCAAGGTCGCGGTCCCAAGCTTGTTCCATGGCACGCAAACTGCGGATGAAGTTTTTGCGTGGCTCCAAAGTGCCGACGGTCAGCAAGAAACCACTATCCGAAAGTTCATTCTCGGGCGGGCGGAAATACGGACTCACTCCGTGTGGAACCACTACAACTTTATCCGACTGAGCACCGAGTAGCTCTGCATCGAAGCGACCGGGTTCTGACACCACAATGATCCGGTCCGCGGCATTCAATGCACGACGCACGCGGTCGAGCAAAACGGAAGTATCCCAACCGTGAAACTTTGGGTCGGCCACAAAAGCGGCATCGTGCAAAGTCATCACCTTGGCGGAACTACGCACGGTGGGGTAGGTGTAGTCGGTCCAGTGGAAGACATCGACCTTGGCGGGGAAACGGCCGGCGTCCATGCCTGGCAGTTGCGCGATTTTGTCCATCACGCGGCCCGGCAACCAGCCGAGATTCATTTTGTGACGACGCGCCTCCAATCCAGGAGGAATTTGTCGTCCACCACGCCACGAAGGCGCGAACATTTCCAGGAAGGGTGCCTCGCCTTCATCCATTTTGGTGAGAGCGGTGCTTAACTCGCGCACGTAGCGCCCGATGCCCGCGTAATCGAACAGCGCCGGGCGAATGTCAAAGCCAACATTGAGCATGCGGACAGCTTAACGTGGCGGGGATTTCGGGGCTGCAATTACGTCGCCCCGAAGGCAACTAACTTGCCTTGACACCACCGGTCAGGCGGGCGGCCATGGCTTCCCAAACGGCTTCGGTGAATTCCATGGTGCCCAAGCTGCCGCCGAGGTCGCCGGTGGTTTTGCCAGCGGAAATCGCATCGCGGACGGCATCGTTCAGGGCGCCACCGAGTGCGCGGAATCCTTGGTGCTCGAGCAACATGCCAAAAGCCCACAGCGCGGCGGATGGATTACACAATCCTTTGCCAGCAATATCCGGAGCGGTGCCGCCAGCCGGATCGAACATGGCGAGGGTCACGTTTCCAGCGTCATCGAAACTGTAAGACGCGCTGGCGCCGAGACCGATGGAGCCAATCATGCCGCATGCGGTGTCCGACAGGAAGTCTCCGTACTCGTTTGGCGTGACCACAACTTTGTAATCCTCAGACTTCATGATGAGCTTGGCGAGAAGGGCATCGAAGAGTTCCGCTTGGTGCTCCACCTCTGGGTATTCAGCCGCGACTTCCGAAACCACTTCCTCGAACAGGCCATCGGTAGCGCGCTGAATGGTGTATTTAGAAGCGCTATAAACGCCGCACTCCAATTTCTGTGCGAGTTCAAAAGCGAACTTGGCAGCTTGGAAACTCGGGCGACGTTCAATCACGCGCACCGAAACTGCAGCTTCCGAACCAATCCGTCGGCCCGCGTCTTCATAAGTTCCACCGACAGCAATGCGGACGATGTTGAGGTCCACCACACCGCTGTAGCGCGTTTTCACTCCAGGAATGCTGGTGACCGGGCGGTGAATCACCGAAAAATCAAAACGCTCACGCAACACTTTGTTGGGGCTCTCGATATCGGTAATCGTCGGGTACTTAATCGCCACGCCATACTTGCGGATTGCAGTTTCGGCATCTTGGTAAGAACCTTCCGCATCGGTTTGGCGGCGCTCCAGAGTCAGGTCGACGTCGTGAAAGCGCACTTCCATCGGCATACGCTCAGCGATGTAGTGGACTGCGGCGGAGAGTTCGGCAGAGATGCCGTCGCCGTGAAATTCGGCAAGATCGAGGGATTCAGCTGGGCTCATGACAGGGTTCCGAGGTCGGAAGGACCGAGTATTCTATCGGCCTCTCGGCGGCGTGGTGCCGATGTACTCATGAACCGTTTTCAGGAACTCGATTTCTACGATCTCAGCGACCTCTTTTCGGAAGAGGAGATCATGGTGCGCGACCAAACTCGTGCCTGGTGTGAAGACCAGCTGATGCAGATTATTGGTCAACACTGGGAGAACGGCACTTTCCCCCATCACCTTATTCCTGAAATGGGGAAAATGGGATTGCTCGGGCCGGCCATCCCTGAGGAATACGGTGGCGCCGGCCTCAATTCGGTGGCTTACGGACTGATTTGCCAGGAGATTGAGCGCGTCGATTCCGGCCTGCGTTCTTTTGCCTCGGTGCAAGGCTCCTTGGTCATGTACCCGATTTTCGAGTTCGGGTCGGAGGAGCAGAAAAAGGAGTACCTGCCGCGTTTGGCCACTGGTGAGATCATCGGATGTTTCGGTTTGACCGAGCCTGACTTTGGTTCCGATCCCGGCGGCATGCGCAGTCGTTGCCGCCGCGATGGCAGTGATTGGATTTTGGATGGCCGCAAAATGTGGATTACCAATGGCACGGTGAGTGACATTGCCATCGTTTGGGCCAAGGACGATGACGGAGTAGTGCAAGGCTTCATCGTCGATAGTCATAGCGATGGATTTTCCGCGCCCGAGCAAAAGCACAAATGGTCGCTGCGATGTTCTGTCACTTCCGAGTTAGTGTTGGAAGGCGTGCGGGTTCCGGAAGCAAATCGATTACCCAATGCTCGCGGGCTGAAGAGTCCACTCATGTGTTTGACCCAAGCGCGTTATGGAATCGCATGGGGCGGGGTAGGCGCGGCGCAAGCGTGTTTGTCCGAGGCGGTGAGTTACACCAAGCAACGCATGATTTTTGAAAAACCGCTCGCCGGTTATCAACTCACTCAGGCGAAGATCGCTGACATGGCATCGGAAATCACTAAGGCGCAATTGTTGGCATGGCGTTTAGGTCGTATGAAAGATGCAGGCACCATGCGTCCCGATCAAGTGTCGCTTGCCAAACGCAACAATGTGAAGATGGCTTTGGACATTGCGCGGGAAGCACGCACTTTGCTCGGCGCGAATGGCATCACCTTGGAGTATCACTCCGGACGTCATGCTTGCAACTTAGAAACCGTGTTGACCTACGAAGGCACCCACGAAATTCACACTTTGATCCTTGGCCATGCGGTCACCGGAATCCCAGCCTACAAATAGCCATGAGTGACGACGTCTCCTTGTTTGCCGACCACGAGTTGGTTTCCGACTATCAGTTTGAAGCGATTCGTTATGAAAAACGCGCGCTGATTTTGCCAGACGGCAAGGTGGTCGATGACTTGTTCAATGTCTGGATTTGGCTAGATAATCCAAAGCAGTTCAACTCTTACAGTACGCGTGCCGTTGCTGAGTTGATTTTGGCAGTGCGTCGCGCGAGCAATGATCCACATGTGCAAAATGTAGTGTTGACTGCGGTGGGGGATAAAGCCTTTTGCACCGGCGGCAATCTTGCAGAGTACAGCGATCATTACTCCGGACGCCCCGATGAGTACAAGCGCTACATCCGCCTGTTCGTAGACTGCATTTCGGCGCTGATGGCCTGCGATAAACCAATCATCAACCGCGTCAACGGCATGCGCATTGGTGGTGGTCAAGAACTCGGTATTGCATGTGACTTTACCGTTTCTGCAGACACCGCACGATTCGGACAAGCGGGCCCAAAGCATGGTTCTGCGCCAGTTGGAGGCTCCTCCGATATGCTGCCACTTTTTGTTGGCTATGCCAAAGCTGTAGAGTCCAGCACCTTGTGCGAAACATGGACGGCACATGAAGCACTTCATCTCGGACTCATCAACGAGATCGCTCCAGTGCTGAAAGTCGACGGTGATTATATTGTGAACCCGCTAGTCATCACCGATTTTATCACCGACGCCTACGGTCGTTCCCTTTACGGAAAGCCGCACACCGGCGATGACCTCAAAGAAGGCAAGGCTCAATTGAAATTGGCCGAAACCGATTTCACTTTGCTCGATGGCGAGGTCGAAACTCTATGTGGAAAACTCGCACTCACCCTTCCCGACTGCACGACTTATGCGCTAGAGCAACTACGCAAACACAAGCTGCAGCACTGGGACCGCAATAAGGAATCCAACCGCGCTTGGATGGGTCTCAACATGATGACTGAAGGCCGCCTAGGCTTCCGCACTTTCCACCGCGCACCGAAGGAAAATCGTCAGGCCGATTTCATTGAAGTGCGTCGGGCGCTTGCGGAAGGAGTGCGCTACGGCGACAAGCTTGCCGAACGTGCAGCACCTTTTGCTGTCGACCGCGAAAACGAAAAATAGAGCCTGGCCTTACAGCGGGTCGGCGTGAACCGTCACCATGCTGTTTGGTAGCGCCTTTTCAATCGCAGCGCCCACCTCTTCACTTAAATCATGCGCTTCGACAAAGCTCATGTGGCGGTCAAGGTCCAGGTGCAGTTCCAAGAAAATGTCGGCGCCGGAATGACGGCTGCGTAAATCGTGGAAGCCAGCCACTTGTGGTGCAAAGGTCGCCACCGATTCCAAAATCGCAGCAGCTTCACGCGGGCGTAAACCACGGTCCATCAAAATCTCGACCGAAGACAAAAACACTTCGCGCGCGGTGTTGAGGATCAACAAGGAGATTCCAACACCGACCACTAAGTCGGGCCAGGTCGCGCCATCGAGCATCCAGCCTAAAGCCAGGCCAACGATGACCGCCAAGTTCATCATCAGGTCGGAGGTGTAATGCTTGGAGTCTGCGGCCAGCGCGGGCGAACCCGTTTCACGCGCGACGGTTTGAAGGCGTCGTACTAACCAAATCGTGGCCACGCTGGAAATCGCCATGACGCCAACTCCAGCCCACGGCATTTCAATCGTGTGTTCGCCCTGGTGCAAAAAGCGATTCACCGTATGCACCGCCAAGCCTAAACCGCTGACTAAGATAAACAACGACTGGAACAATGCAGCCAGTCCTTCCGCCTTGCCATGTCCCCACGGATGGTCGGCGTCGGCGGGGCGCTCGGCGGTGATAATGGCCCATAAAACCAGCAGCGAGGCGAGCACGTCGAACAGCGAATCGAGGGTCGAGCCAAGAATTCCGCTAGATCCGGTGTAAAGGAAAGCCACCGCTTTCATCACCACCAGCCCCAAGGCCACTTTCACTGTGGTTTTGGCGGTATGCGACCGGCGTTTGCCGAGTAGGTCGGAGGTTGGCAGCTCCATGCAATGGACGATAACCTTTCCATGTCCCGTCGCTATACCGAAGGTGCAACTTCCGAACCCTAAAACACCGCTGCGTGAGCCGTCCCGCTCGCAAAACGGAGCCGTCAACCCAATGTTCCTGTTGGGCGGAGGCGTTTTTTTACTGGCTGTGCTGGCGTGGGTGCTGCTTACCGCTCCAGCTCCAGAAATCCCCATGGGCCCCGGCGGTCAAGAAGTGCCGATTTTCGAACCGGACGATGTCGTCGGCCCCGCCACTTTAGAAATCGCAGAAGGCCGTCCTCTTCCGGGAGTGGGTCCGCTGCAAGTGGAAATGTTCTATCTCGGCAGTCGCGATGACTCCTTGGTGCAAGTGCAACGCCCGGGTGTCTTGAAAGGCAAGGTTTATGGTGCCGATGGCAAGGGCGCTCCAAATGTAGAAATGCGCGTGCAAGGCGGACCGCAAGATGGCCACACTGTTTTCACCGATGCGGAAGGTTTCTATCGCATGGACGGTTTAATTCCGGGGCTACATTTTGTACGCCTGCAATCGCGCACCATTCCGGCTGCGGTGCGCATGCAGCGAGTTTTAGGTCAGGCAGAAACCAAGCGAGATTTTTTCATGAGCGATACTTTGTCGGTGATGCTCCATCTGGCCGATTATCAAAACAAGAATCTCGAAGGTGCTGAAGTCAAAACCGATTTAGGTTTGCGTGGTGGAGTGACCAATGAAAAAGGGATTGTGCAGTTAGACGGCATTCCTGGCGGACGTCGGGTGGTGCTCGACATTCGTGCGGAAGGCCACGTGCCAGTGCGTTATGAAATGAACTTGTTCCCGGCGCTTATGACCGGAACGCCGATTGATCTTCCGCCACTACCTAAGGGGAGTGCGGTGCGCGGACGCGTGAAGTCGTGGCCGGGTGGCCCGTTGCCAACCATCACCCTGATTCCGCGCGCCTCGAACATCGGCGGCTTCCAAGTCATCTGGGAAGACTGGCAAGATGTCATGACCAATCGTGAAGGTCGCTATCGCCTAGAGAACGTACCGATTTCGACCCTCTTGGATATCCGCGCCTTTCACCCCAACGGCATCAGCACTCCCGGAGTTCGCGCGGTGCAGCCGAGTATTTCTGCAGCAGCGTCGGCCGACTTTGTGATTCGCCAGGCCAATGCGGTGGTAAACGGCGAAGTGGTAGACGTCGATGGCAACCCTCTCCCTAACGCAAAAATGCGTCTGGAAGCCGTGCATCCGGACCGTGTCCTCGGCGCCCTTTACCCCGGTTTAGGCGAATCCCCAGTGGCGGTCCGCATTCCCATTCCGGCGCAACTTCTCCGCGTCGGCAAAACCGATGCGCAAGGACATTTCGAATTCGCACTGGGTGATCACCCTCAAGGCACCGGCCATCTACTGCTAACCGCCGACGTCAAAGGCAAACGCAGTGCCCGACGCGAAGTCAAAACCGTCGGCAAGTCCTTCCGTATTGTGATGCAAGACATCCGCCGCCGCGGCCTGCTTCAACTGCAAAGACGCGACGGCGGCCCCATCCCCGCGTCCGAAATCTCCCTCGACGGCGAACCCCGCGACAACCTCTCCAATCTGGAGCAAGGTTTCTACCGCATCGTCATCAAGCGCGGCGACCTGCTGATTCGACAGGCCGACAAGCTGTGGATCGAGAATGAAACAGGGTTTGAGCTGAAGCCTTAGGCTTAGTGCTTTGGCTCCTTCGGCTCGAACGGCTCTTCGACGATTTCTTCTGGCACCTTCGATTCGGCATTGATACGCGCAAGCGCCTTGCGTGCAGCATCCTTGATCTCTCCATCAGATTCGCGCAACAAGTTCACCAAGGCAGGGAGAGCTTCGGTAGATCGCAAAGTCCCAAGCGATGCAATCGCAGCCAGGCGAATCTCCTTTTCTGGATCGTTTAAATCGTTAAGTAGCGCAGCCACTGGGCTTTCTGCTCCGTTGCCGGAGGCCCATGCTGCCCACTCTTGCTTTTGAGTGCGCAATTTCCTTAGGTTGTCCAGTCCAGTAGAAGCGGTTTGAGGAACCCCATTGCGAGGGTCATCCAGATAGTCCAATAGGGTTTCAATGACTCTCGGTTCATCGACTTTACTGATAGTGCCAAGTAGAACTTTGAGGTTGTAGACGGAAATGTCTTCCTTTAGTAGGACCATGCAGGCATCAAGGATTTCTTCCGTAGCGCCTTCAGCCATGTAAGCAGTACACACTTCCCAAGTCCAACTTGGATTGTGGAGTTCCTGAATGATTTTGGCTTGAAACTCAGAACGAAGTGAAGGGGATTTTGCGGTTAGCTTAATCCTAAGTTCAGAGATCTTTCGGGTGGGGCTTTCAAGTTCCCATAGGATTTCAAAGATGGGTAAAGCTAGTTCAGAAGAGAGTGAGACCCAATCCTCCAAAAGTCTTTCTTTGCGGTTGAGTTCTCCAATTTGGCCATTGCGAAGAAGCGCCAGAATGATTTCGGTGGTTTTGCCACTCAATTCTTTTGAGGGTCGGATGCGCTCTGCAGCTGAGTCGAAAACGATTTCCATGGCAGCAGGGTCTTCACGATGGCGGTGCGCCATTGAAATGGCGAGTTGAGGGTTACCTATCGCTACAGAGGAGAAAAGCCTCGAAGTATTTGCCAGGTCTCCACTTCCAAAAATAAGTGATTCCAAATTATCCTCTCTTCCAGTAAATGCATTGTGCTTCGGGTCGTCGAGTGCCCTGCTCCAGGCACGGAACTCCATCCTTTCGAACTCTTTTCTGCGGCCGACACGTTCAAGCTTGTCGATGGCACCCAGGTAAACGGTGGGTCGTCGGTCCGCCAAGATAGAAGCTGCACTTGAAGTCCCGTTTGCCTCAAGATCTGCGTTAAGGATAATCCACAACAACGAAGTGTAGTCCTCTTCATTGGAAGCTCTGTTTGCAATCGACCCAATGTTGTTTTGGGTAGGGTTTAAGTCGTATTGAATCCACTGGTCAACAGTGATTCCATTCCCTCCCTGACTGTTCAGAATCTGCCGGACCTGTTTCCCCAACTCTGGGTGGTCGACGAGGGGGAACAGGTATGGAAGGCTCTCTTTGTTGATCTGCCCACGATTATTCTCAATCGTGGTGTCAAGGAATAGAGATGCCCATGAGGTGTCTTCTCCAAGGTTGGTTAGGGAAGAGTAAGCTTCCGCATACCATCCTTGGTATTGCAACGTAGAGGCTGCAAGGATTCTTGTTATGGGGTGTTTCGACTGGGCGAGAAGCAATAAAGAATCCTTGTCCTCCTCCTCGAAATTGCGACGCACGATATTGGGTGAGAAGCCTAGCGGCAAATTCTGCTGAAGCGATTGTCGGGCCCAATCGTGCCATGCTATTTGGGGTCGGGATTGGGGATTTGGAAGAAGAATGGAATTTCCTTGTTGATAAAGTTGAAGACAGAAACGCAATTCATCACCAATTTCTCCGCTCGTAGACCATTCCCTTATCAAAGAGGTTGCATTTTTCTCCTTGGCCAGTTCCATACGCATGGATTCTCGAATTTCCAGGTCCTCGCTTTGCGCAAAATGAAGTGCCATTTCCTTCCATACTTCAAGAGATGATTTCCAGCGCTCACTTATTATTCGCAAAGCTGCCCCCTCTTTTC
>Ga0316209_1000227_pt1 | contig 114955 bp, 88 predicted proteins | sample 6monopyrite_MG_FD_204945 | JGI IMG/M metagenome (GOLD analysis project Ga0316209, IMG submission 204945) | Microbial mat bacterial communities from mineral coupon in-situ incubated in ocean water Damariscotta River, Maine, United States -... | ecosystem: Environmental > Aquatic > Marine >... | reverse complement strand
CAAATCCTTAAACGCTGCTCTCTCTGTGCTCACTCTTAAATCATCAACTACCGCAGTCGTACTCCAAACACTCGATTTTTTACTCTGCTTAACCGTGGCTTCTGAAATGCCATATAAATACTCGGTACGGACAGCAAGAAATGCCGACCACGCCGTAGTGTGAAAGTCCTAATGAATTGTTATCCTCTCTGCTTTCGTACTACCGAATACATCATCATCGTACATGTCTTCGACCTTGGCGGCCAGCGCAGCAAACTCTCCTTGATGAGCGGCTTTGACTAAATACTCCATAACATAACTGCCCTGCGGTAAATAATCTGCGTAGAATTTAACATTTCTGGTAGCAAACTGTTTTTCATTGAAATAAAAGCTTTGTTCGAGGGATTCAAAAAGTTCGTGAGGCGCACTGTTCGCTAATTTCTCATCCAAGGCGAAAAAACCACCTGGGAGCTTGTCGGTTAATGCAATATAGCGCCTGAATAACGAATTATTGATCCGCAAGGTTACTTTAACGTAATCACCTTGATTGACATTGCTTTGGTTAACCTTGATCCATTTACGGTCTTTATATACGCGGTATTCTCGCTGCATCGAAAAACCGTTTACTATCGCAGGCAATGTTGATGCATCAACTTTGTAGCTTAGTTTAGATATCAAATAAGCGTTACTCTCCTCGTTGCTTACCTTTTTAATTTCTACCGTCAGAGACTTATCTAAGTTAAGGTTTGAAGCCGCATTATTGTGTTTTTCGCTGATTTGTAATTGTTGACCTTGTATATCTATTTGATATTCTCCTTGGCTATCAACCGATTCATATTTTTCTGCATAATCACTAATAGCCAAAGCACAATAAGCATTATTCAAGGTATTTCCGAAATCGCCTTTACTCGTTCTACGTTGGTCTAACGCTCCGTTAATGAGTTGGTAAACCGTTTTTTGATCGTAGGATTGAGCCACTAAACCGGAAACAATCGCGCAGTACTTTTTAGCGCTGAAATCATAGTAGTACCATGGCTGTTTCTTTTCTGAAACTAGAATCCTCTTTTTGTCAGTAACTCGGGTATTCTCCATTAGTTGCCGGCTGAGCATTCTAGAAACGGATTGGAATGCCGAGATTTTTGCGGTTGTTTCAATTAATAGACCTTTCGATAGCTGATCTAATTCAGAGGAAGCATTAAGTATTTCGGGTAGATGTTTTTCAATGAAATCGAATGTTTGCGGATTGCTTGATAATGCATTGAGTATTAGGATTTTTTGCGCGATTTTTATCTGCTCTGGCTTTCTTTGATCACTATTCGATTTTATTCCTTTCGAAACCAAATTTTCTAAATATCTTTCTAACTGTTTTAGATTGAACTGCGAAAATTGATATCCCATCTTCTGAAGACGAGTTATTGCCAAGTAGGTATATGCGCTAAGATAAAGACTAACACTATCATCTGATTTACCAAAGAATGCCATCCCACCGCCACTCGTCTGAAAAGAATCGAAGGAATCGATCGCATCTTGAATGTTTGATTCCAGTAGCTCCTTGTCTTCACTTTTAAAATTCATACTCTTTAGCTGGAGTGCTGCGACTAAAGCTCGGCTTGATTTTTGCTCCCAACATTGGTGGGGATAGTTTTTCATATATTCGTTGGTTGCAGATAGTTGTGAAAGTAAACTGCCAGATAAAGTAAACGACATTTTCGCATGGCTTCCTGAATAAAATGCTGGTTCCTCAAAACGAGTAGTTCGCTCATTAGGCAGTATCGAGTATCGAGTTTTGGTTCTTATTATCGTGTTATCGAATATTGGGATTGTTTGAAAGATGGCATCTTGATAAGGTCTGTCAGATTCTGCATCTTTTGCATCAACGACCGATAAAATTTCTGCGCTGCCAATGAGGTCGACATGAACGGGTATCGACAAAGAGTAACGTTCGAATGGTTTTACATCTAAAACGCTTTTAGTTTTCTCGATAATTATTTTCTCAGAACCGCTTTCTCGTGCAACAGCTGCTATCGATAGTTTTTTAATCGTTTCTTTTCGAGCAATAGCATAAGGCTTGTGGTAAAAACTATCGCCAGATGTTAGTTGTTTTGGTATCTCGGAACGGACTTCGACATCTTTCTGCGTTTTAATACTTAAATCTGAAGCGGTAATACTACCTGATCGATTCGTAGCAATTGCAATGATTTTCCAATCGGTAAGATTATCGGGAAGTTTTATGTCTACCGATTCGGTTTGACCCACGGCGACTATTAGATTTGGATTCCAATAAGCAGTATCTTTAAACGCTCTTCTAATATTAGATAATTTAACGGATATTTTCCCAACAGCCTGTATCGATTGCATTAAAGGAGAATCAGAAAAACCCTCGAAATCGAGTTGCTCAAAGTTTATTATGTTAGCCGGACTATTAACTTCAACATCTTGTCTTCTAATCCGCGATCCTGTTATTACGATTCGATTTTCATCCGTTAGATATCGGAGTTTTTCATCGTCTGTAATTCTGCTAGAATAAAGACGACTAGCCAATTCATAAAACTCCGGAGCCTGCCAATACATTAATTTTGGGTCTAAGGAACTCCCATCTAAATCAAAATACCGTTCATTATCCGTTTGAGTAATTATGCTTTTGTCTATTAACGCTAGTAAAATACTACTTTCCTGATCGGACCGATTAATCAATTGAATGGTTGCAGTTTCTCCCGGTCTATATTTGGTTTTGTTTGATTTAATGGCGACTAGCGGCGCGATTTTTTTATAGTTAACCTGAAAGTGTTGCGATACGATAGGCGCATAATTTTCTGTCGAACTTTTGTCCATTTTTCGTAAGTCGTCATAATACAACTGTATCGTCACATCGAATCCCGGCGCGTAACTCTTTTTTACCGGAATAGTTATTTGATTTTCGCCTTTTTTAATAAATTGATGCCATGTATCTATGATGCTGCCTCGATGAATAGTGATGAGGGCCCTGGTATCCTCATAAGGATGGTTTACCAATACAATCGCTTGCTCTCCAATTTCTAACTCGGAATTTGGTGTCGATATTGAAACCTCTTTTTTCGGTTCGCTCACATCTCCATAAAAGTGCTGGGTTAATCGCGTCTCTTGGGATTTTCCGTCCGCATAATTGATTCTTGCGATTATTTCGAAGCTACCCTGTTCTTTAGGAACAAAACTGCAGCTTGAGCTCTTGATTTGATCAATACACTTGATTGGTTTTTCTTCAGGTTCGTTGGTTGAGCCAGAGCTATTACCTGCTTGGTAGCCAACGTTATAGCTCCATCTCTTTAGAAAATAACTAATTGGATATTGCGTGGATTTTCCATCTTGGATATCGACTACTACAGCCTCAACGGTATATTTTTTATTAATTGGTTGTCTCCAACTTTTTCGTTTAAGACCGACAAATATATTTCTTGGTTGATAGTCAACAGTTTTGGTCCGGCTTAAAACCGTATCACCTGAATTTAGAGTAACGGTTGATAGCATTACGATTTCGCCGTAGTTAATATCGTTACTAGGCAACCTGATACTCTCTTCAGTTTTTCCGAAACCATCTAACTTTCCTAAATCGAATAAATAGCTTCGTTGTGAGGTACATGGTTCACAATTATTGGGTGAAAAATGGTATTCAGGGAAATTTTTGAAATCACTTTTTGCATCGCTCTTTTGAAAAGACAAAGAGACTTCTATTGGCGCGTCTTTATAAGCACCGCCTGAGTAGTAGCTCGCTTCGCTGCTGACTTCAAGTTGGTTGTTAACGTAATCAATACTACTTGACTGAATTTTAACTTCGATATCTTGACGTTTATAGTTAGCCACATTGATCAATAAGTCAGAGTTATATCTATTTTCCTTCTCGGAACCAAGTGTTAAGTAATAACGACCATCTTTAATAGATTTTGGTAATACAAACTGTCCGGAAATGCGACCGAACGGATCTTGCTTGACCTTTTCTTCCTTATAGATGGTATTACAGTTAGTCTTCCAGCAACTAAAACCGTCTCCTTCCAAATATACAAAAGCGTTTTTTTCAAGCGAATCTAATGATAGCTTGGTACCATTAATCGCTCTTAAATAGCCCGTGTAATTCACCCTGTCGCCAGGACGATAAATTGGTTTATCAGTAATTCCCCAGAAAACCGACTCGCCTTCTGATACACCATCATATTCGAAATTTTCTCCTCTAGTTTCAAATTTTTGTTGATGATAACTATTCATTGCTACTTGCTGACCCGTTTCAAAGATTATTTTAAAGTTGTTTCTGGTACCAAATGGTGCACCGTTACTGTTGTGTTTAACAAAAGCGAGTCCAAATTGATTGGTTTTTAACTGATATTCTTTGTCACCTAATTCGGATAGATCTATCAGCGTGAATTTGCTTTCTTTGACTGGTTGATTAGTATAAATATCGCTGATAAAAATAGTTGTTTGATTTCTACCGCTATTCATAGTGACGTTATATTGGCTTTTTTGAACAGAAAAATCTAGATGCCACCATTTTCGAATAGGGCTCTTGATGGTACCGGATACTTGTATTGGTTTTTGCTTCTGGTTAAACAAGATATCGGTAATCAATACTTCATTTCTTATCGAATTGACGACTGGCGTGCTGGCCTGAAATGTATTTTCAAAATCGATTTCATGAATTTCGAGGTTGAACGACTCTTTATTCAGCGTATGAATATCTATTGTCATTTGATCTTCAGGTGTAATGACTTCGTTAGCCTGTCGGTGCCAAATAGACTGTCGATAATCTGTTGCACCAACTTCGATGGTTGTATGAGCAGGGAGTTTTCTGCCGAAAATGTCAACTACGCTTTCTAAACAGCCTATTTGTTTGGTTTCATTCGCAAAATTCGGTGCGATTTGAATAGAAGCTCCCGGTCTCTCATTGACAGAGAACAAGAATCCTTTTTCTTCGATTTCCGACTCACAAGCCTCAAGCGATTCGCCGTCGATGGGTGTCGTAAATTCTAGTGAAACGTAATTACCTGGCGTACAGTTTGTATTGGTCCATTCAATGCTCCAATCATCGCCACGGCATTTCCTGCCCAAATAGGTAAACTGACCGTAAGTTTTAAATGAAAGTTTTTCAATGTATTTTTTGCTCGATTTTGCTGGTAATACGCCTAAAGGGCTGACTACTTCAGCATTCCACATTAAGAAATAACGGGTGTTCCTTTTTAGCTTTTGCTTTGGTATAAGGAGCCATTGAGAATTTTTATCCCATGCAGCATTTCGCTCTGATGTAATATCGTTATCAGATGGTTCTAGATCCACGGCAATCGATTTACCAAATTTTGATTTCAAAGAGAAATTGTTTTGAAGAGAATTTGGCTCAATACCGATATTAAATTGGACATATAATTCCGGTTTAGTCGGAGAAAGCCATCGTTTAATCCACAAACTTTGAGGCTTAGGACGAAACGATTCGAAATCGAATTGACTGGCCGGCAATGCCTTTCCTTCCATACTATACAACCCTTCCTCAACCGCTAAACGATACTTAGTTGCCGGTTTAATAGTCCGAGAGTTATAGGATGTACAAATCAAATGTGTAGCATCTTGCCATTGCCACTTGCAAGGAGTGTTGGGAGTAAGAACTAAAGGCAGTGCCGCCGAGGGAAGGCGTTGCATCCTTTCTGAGAAAGTGATCTCAATGAATACTTCCTCTCTCGAGATTTCAGTTATGATCTCCTTTATTTTCGGGAGTGGGAGATCTGAGGTCTTTGGCGGTGTTAATTCTGTTGACTGACTTAAATTAGATTGGCAGCCAGCTAAACAAAATATAAAGAGCACTAATAATGGTCGCAAAATATCTTCCTTTAATTTATTGATTTTATTTTATATACTAAGTACGACGTATCTGGGGTTATATTGGTCGCAATTTGTTCCTGAATTATATAGTACCTAAATTTATTCGCTACAATATAAAGATATCAGTTTGGTATCGGTTATTTTCTAAGTACAATAGATATCTGACGCATCATCGACCGCTAACTCCTATTCGCTTTCTTGCGAATTACCGCGGCCGGAATACTGCCCCACAACTCCGCCCCAAGTTTTTTCAATCGCAGGTATCAAATCCTTAAACGCTGCTCTCTCTGTGCTCACTCTTAAATCATCAACTACGGCAGTTGTACTCCAAACACTCGCTTTTTTACTCTGCTTAACCGTGGCTTCTGAAATGCCATATAAATACTCGGTGCGGACATCAAAAAATGCCGCCGAAGCTGTGGTCGTCACCGTTATTTCTTTGTTCTTAAGGAAACCGAGCGAGATAACATTAAGGGGTGCAAAATTTTGTTCTCCCGCGTGAAACGATGTATCAAAACTGTAGATAAGTAGAATATCCGTTTTAAGTCTTGCCGATGCTTCTCGTAGCGCTTTAATTGAGTCGAGCTTGACCGGTAATAATATTCGACTCAAAGGCGCGATGCCCGCCACCGATGGCAATTTAGCGAGCCGGGCAAAGTCTTGGTCGGTTTCGACTTCGCGGGTTGTAACGACACTATATCGACCAGTACCAAAACTAGAAAGTACATAGGAATGATATCCCGGCGCCTGAATTCTCGCCACCGAAATATTCGCGGGAAATAACGCCGCGGGTTCTTTCGCCATTAATTCATTGATGCTATGGTCTGAAAGACTGCTTAAACGAACACCGCCGCCAGGGGTCGTGTAAGACGCACAACCGTTTAAAATAACAACCAATAAAAGCATTAAAACTCGATAAGTATTCATGTTTCCTCCTTCCTTAAGCTCGCACGTTTGCGCAGCCTTTTATTTTTAAAAAATTCAATTTATTGATAATGAAGTTGGAAAGCCGTATAGAGCTAACTTCCTCTATCTTCGTTCTTATGAATTGTTAATTATTCTTATCAGTCCAATTTCGGCTCAAAGCTTGGCGCTAAAACGCCGCCCAATTCAACTTTACTGACGTCTTTAACTAGCGCTTTAAGATAACCCACAAAACCTTCCAGCTCCTTGTCCTTTGAAAGATCTAAATTAGTTGTCAACTCATTTAGATAAAGCGCATATTTATTGCTATCGCCGAATTGTTTGTTATAAACCGTTGCCAAAAACAGATATTCTAGTTTTTGTTGCTCTGCGAGCTCGCCGTTCAATGATTTTTCGATCATCGTTAACGCTTTCCGCCGGTATTGATTCGCCAGCGATATTTTATTCTCGGTTTCGAACAAGTAGGCTAAATTTCTTAGCAATCGATTATTGAATGTTGCGGTGGACTCTCTTAAAGAATAGAGTTTCTCCATACGAAGCAGCATTGAAGAAAAATCTGTTATCGCTGAATCATTCTTTTTTAAGTAGTCAGAGATTGCCTCTATTTCGTTCGTTTTTAATTTTTTAAAATCATTAATGAAAGCAACAAACCCCGATTTCTCACAGAACCAAATACCACTTTGTACTGTGAATGGCCAAAAAACTAAATCGTACTTTGACGGCCATTGATAAATATAACTTCCTGAACTCATTGGTTGAGAAACTTGGCATTTTTCTCCTTTTAAAATGGGATCATCGACTTCAGATTTTCCCCACGTAGTCGCGTTCGCCATTGAAGAAGAAAAAAGCAGTATTAAAGTTGTGGTGAGTAGTGAGTTTTTCATCATATGTCCTCTGGTTGATCGGTTAGTCTACAGTCTTGTGTAGGAGCGCGCCTCCGTGCCGCGAAAGTTCTTTGACCCAAATAACATAGTCCGAGTTAACTCAAACATCCCTTCGCGCCGGGACGGACGCTGCTACATTTTGAATGTCATCTTCCGCAGAGAATGACAGCATTGAAATAACAACTAAATTTCTATTTTTGCAATGCGCTGTTTATCTGACTTGCTTTCTAAGGCGATGGTTTGGATCTTTTCCGATTCTTTATCGGTTCCCCAATTTCTGATGGTCCTAACTAATACCTTTGTTTTGAGACCCAGTTTATTTCTATCTGAAGAATAATATTTAACCAATAATTCATACTTACCTTTAGGTGCGTTTTTATTGACGTACATTTCAGGGCCGTAGCCTTGGGTAACATCGGTGGTAAGGTAACCGCCAGAACGCGTTTTATTGTGGCTGTAATAACATTCTTCACCGCTAGGCTCTACCACGTGCAAATCAATATCGGTACGGTCGGTATTCCAAGAGATCGCAACGATTAATTCGCTGCCCGCCAAATCAATTTCTTTACTAAGCCCGTCGAACTTCATTTGTGCATAATCTTTTGAATGAAAGGCTTTTACATTTTCATCGGCGAGTGATTTCCTTAAAAAGTTCGCATAGTCCACTTTATGAATTAATGCGTAATCACCGAATCTTCCGGTCCACTGACTCGCCAATCCCATTTCGAAATAGATAAGCGCTAAATCATTCTTGCCCATTTTTTCGGCTAGTTTCGCAAGATAAGTGTACGACTGTGGCTCATGCGGTCTTAACTTTGCTGCAGAAAGATGCAACGCGTAGGCTTGCTGATAAAGTCCCCAACTTTCTGCTGCAAAGGCAACATCTCGAATAATGGCAACGTCTGAGGGCATTTGCTCAATTAATGAACTGAGAACTTTTAACCCATCTGCCGCGCTGTATTTTTTAAATCGTCTTTCAGCTTCTGTTTGAACAAAGTCATATTTAATCAGTTCAGGGGTGAGCTTGTTAAGGTACTTTTTAGGAATGTGCGTCCGTTTTATTTTTTGACTGAATTTGGATTGCGCATCTAATTCAAAAGCAGTTCTTGGTAAACTATCGATTAACAGAGAAACAGCGTCCGGTAATTTGAACCTTAGATAACTCATTTTTTGCATTTTATCGAGTTGCTCGGTCAAACGAAGTTTGGGATCGCTTAATGTTTGGGCAAACCCATCGCTTAGCGCGGCGTACAAAGCCTTGACCTGCTTTAGCTTAACCACATAAGCATCTTGTGCCGGTTGAATATTATAGCGTTGGTAATCTGCTTTGCTTTCTAGCATAAGTAAAGAGCTTGATTTTCCGGGTACTCTAAAATGATTAGCATAAGCGGATGCGACTTTACGCTCCAATGCAGCCACCGATTCAATCTGGCTCACCGCAATTTGACCATAAACTCGTGAAGCAATGGTTGAATCTATTTTTGTTTTGGTTGAGATATCAATCGTTTTAGATTGCTCGCCTCTAACAAATTTAATTCGAATTTTGTCTGCCATTTGTTCAGAAAATCTTCCAGCTATCGTTAACACTTGACCGGGATAAACAGATTTCGGTCTACCTCGGAGGAGAATATCTTCTGCACCTTCCGATTCGATAGAATCAATTCTCCACGGCACCATTTTATGGGCTCTGCTCAAACTATCGAGATCGGAATCATCCGTCAGAAGATAACTGGCTCCGCCAATTTCTCTAGTTAAGTGATTCAGCAACGAACTATTTTCTCCGCTTAAACCTAATCGATAAGTATAAAGCTGTTTGACTGTTCGCTTTTCTACTGATGTATTTTTTAATGACTCAGAAATAAAATAAGGATCTTTTTCGCCCCAGGTTATTGCGCCGTCACTTAATAGAAAAAGATCGTACGAACTATTATCTGAATTCGGATTACCGTTATCCGTCAACCAGTCAGGATCAGCACTTTGCTTAAGTGCACCCGATAAATCCGTGGCACCTTCTAAAATCAAACTGTTTAAATATTTCAACAGTCGAGTCCGTTGCCGCGCGGAATTCTTAACAAATTGTTTTTGCCACCAATGAGCATCGGTATTAAAAGATAATAAGGCGAACTCTTTTAACTCGTTTTCGTTGTTGGTTAATATTTTTTCCATCAACGCGACCCATTGGTGAAATTTTTCTGCCGAGGCACTTAACGAGGTATCAATCGCAAATACCGCTCTAGGGTAAGATGTTGACGATCCGGTTATCTGGGTTGAGGACTCTATTGACCGGGTTGAAGACTCTGTTGGCAGATCAACTTTCCACTGTTTAGCAAAAAAACTACCCGCCTCGTCATCACCTACCAAAGTGACATTAGCGTGTTGCTTAATGGTGACTCGAACGCCATTTAACAAAGTACCCTCAATGCTTTGTTGCACTAGTTCGTTATTCTTACTAATGATTAATTCGTTTTTCAACTCATCAGCGACAATTCGGTTCAAGGTAATTTCAGATGCGCCCTTTTTGTTGATCACTAGGTTGACGCGTTTATTGATGGCTTCTTTAGTAAAAGGTAAATCCAGAAAGAGATCACCACCGACTCGTTTTAGGTCTAAGTCATAACCTATAACGACTCGGTGGGTTTTTCTCGCCTGCAGAGGAAACACTTTTGCTGAAAATATACCGGCACCCGCCCACTCTAAAAGCGCGGGATCGACTTGACGAGCCACCGTTTGATTATAGGCAAACGCGGCCTTTTCTTTGGACACCATAATGGCTTCTTTTGGTGCCAGCCAGCGACTAGCACGATGTTGCATAATGGATAGTGGCGACAGCCGAGATAAAGGCTTACTCGATGAGTCGAATGAAATCGGTGACTTTAGGTCATCATCCAAAGTAGTAACCGTTTCACCAAACGCGAAGAAGTACGGAACCGCACCATCGGGTAAGCGAAATTTAAAAGAACCTTCCAAATTACGATTATGGGGGTTGGTATAAAATCCATCGATCACAATACGCGCTCGAAACCCGTCGATTTGTACCGAAACCTCCATAGCTTCGGGTTTGATTTTTTCATCGCCACCGAGTTTGATAACCGCATTGTTATTGGCTTGGGTTGAAGGTTTCCAGCTGACTATTTTATCTACGGCTGAGTCTTTTTTTAATTTGTCGTCCGCAGCACCCAGCATTAGCATCATACTTTCCCTCTGTAACGTTCTATCCCTGCGTTGAGTATCTTCCACTTCTGATTTTGCTATTCTAGAGCCCGTTACCGTTACTCTTCTTTCATTATTCTCTTCTAAAGGCGCGAGTCTATCGGTTGAGGCGCAGCTAGCTACTAAAACAACCATCAACGCTGAAAGAAAGGTCATATAGGTATTACGTAAAACGGTCATGGTATCGAATTCCTTTTTTTGTTCATATCGGTAGATTTGGTAACGCTTCTTTATTTTATATTCCATTTTTTCGCCCTTACCTGTTACTAACGTAACACTCGTTAGAACGGGGTTAAATGTGAAAAACCCGAACGCGACAAAATAATTGCATCGTTTCTAAACAGACACAAGCAAACAGCAAAGCGTCGCAGCTCGTTTTACAAAGCTTTTACAAAAGCTGTTATATTTAACTGATTCTGTTTACTTAAACTTCACAAAACATCAATAATGAAATTAATTGCGACCCTTTTACAAGCTGCTTGGTCATTAGGTACAAGCATGACAAAAAACAACAAAAAGCGAACTGACGATTGATAGAAATCGATGACTTAACAATGGCTAGAGCCCGCAAAGGTGATATGACCGCTTGGAACAAGATTTATATATCCTGTGAAAAGCCGATGTATTCACTAGCGCTACGAATGGTTGGTAGCTCAGCGACTGCGGAAGATATGGTACAAGACTCGTTTATGCGAGTGATGGACAAAATCGCACAGTTTCGCGGAGATTCATCCTTTTGGTGGTGGATTCGACGGATTTTGACCAATCAGTGCATTACTTATTTACGGAAAAACGCACGATGGGTCCAGCAAGATGATTCATCAATTGAGACAATTTTAGATAATTTGCATGAAACGCCTAATTTGGCACTGCAAAGCAACGGACTTGAGCGAGACATGAACGAATTATTGGCTCGCTTACCGGAACAAGCGCAAAGAGTGGTTTATTTATATGTTATTGAAGGCATGACCCATAAAGAAATCGCTAACTTATTTGAGCAATCCACAAGTTTTTCAAAATCTTTGGTTTCTCGCAGTTTAAAGAATTTACGAAGTTGGATGAAATAATGAACACAGCACACATTAATCTCGATGAGATCCACCAATTTTTGAGGCAGCCAACTGCCGACAGCCGAGTATCAACTCATATTGAGGATTGTAATGCTTGTCGTGCGACTTTTACCGAAGAGCAACAGCTGTTCGAAAAAATGCAAACTGAATTATTAGTCTCACCAAAAAATGATTTATGGCAGCAAATCGAAGACAAACGAAATCAGCAACAAAACCAGCATCAAAATCTGCACCAAGGCCAGCAGCAAACGAGGCGAAACCGCATGAAGGATTGGTCATTTGGCGCTATAGCAGCATCGTTGCTTTTGGTGGTTGGTTTGCAATGGAATAGTTTGTCGAATCAACACAATATTCAAAATCAAATTCAGGCGGCAATCTTTCAATCACAAAAGCTCGAAAATGAACGGTTAAATCGTTCCGTGAATACGCCACAAAATTATCAACAAGCAGGCTACGCTGCAATTGACTCAACCGATTTAGAGCTACAAGCAATTGATGAAAAACTGCAACAAGCTTATCAACAGAATAACACCCCATCGATCATTCTTGATTTATGGAAACAACGAATTGAAGTACTAAACAACAAGAATAAAGAAAACAGTACTTCATTAACTATTGAAACTATATGAGAGTAAAATCAATGCGAAATTTTAAATTTATTAGTAAACTATTTATCTGCTTAATCGCTTCGTTTGGATTATCATTTGCACACGCAGATAATTGGCAAACCAATCAAAGAGGACTGCAATACCAAATGGCCTCGATGTCGGATTCCGATTTAGCCAAGTCGAGGCAAGCGATTGAGGTTTGGCAAAACCAAACGGATAATCTTTTTCGTCGACTCAGTGATTTGAATGTTGATTACTCTAACTTCAATTATATTCAACAGGCTTCAGAAAAAGTCTCTTTTGGCATTGTATACAGTTATGATGCCAGTAGCGGCTCATCCAGCGGCGTTCCTATTTCGGCAGTATCTCCGGCTGGACTCATGCAGAAGTTTGGTGTGGTCAACGGCGATATAATCACCGAAATCAATGGCGTTTCGTTAAACAACAAACTTCAGACCAACGATAATAATCAGTGGACTGCTGCGGTTAAACTAACCAAGCAATTAAAATCGTTATCCGATGGTGACAAAGTAAAATTTGCTCTCATTCGAAATAACCAACCAATGACGCTACAAGGAAAAATCACCAGTTTCAAAACGCCTTTACTGAAAGTCGCATCCGCTAAAGATTCGCAAAGCGTTGCCGGTTGTGGATACCTAACTACTCTGTACTTGTATAGACCTAAGACGGATCTTCACAAAATTCAAATTATGTCTATTAATGGTAAAAAGAGACGTTTGGTTAATCGAGTTAAATTGCCACCGGGAGACTACCAATTGGAAGTTAAGGAATTAATTCAGAACAAGCGGCTATCCAGTAGTATTCCGATAAGATATCGATTGAAAACTATCGACCTCACTATCGAAGCAGATAAGCAATATACCCTTTCAGCATTATTTAAACAGGGTAGCGCACGTGATAAGAATAATTACTGGCAACCAATTGTGACCGAAGAAGATTTATCTTGTGATAACTAGTTTCAATTTGGTAATCAAACTGGTAATTGTTTAGTTTTGTCTAACTATCGAGCTTAGGGCTAACTATTGAGCTTACGCCCTCCCATCAAGGGAGGGATAAATTGCTAAAACAATAAACGCACAATTACTAAAGTTTTTAGCTATTTGCCAAGTAACTTCCTTCCAATCATCAAGCAGCGTTCATCTTCTTCATGAGTCTCGAGCAATGCTATTTTAGTAATGTTTGAACTATTTTGATTATCTTCAATCGCTTTAGCCAATCGTTTAACGCTCGTTTCACTGCAGGTTGCAGGGAGCAAGCTATTAGCGTAGCTACGCATAAATACGGCGTTATTTTTGGCGTCTATTCCAGCAAGCCCGGCCAAAATTTCATCGGCGGTTTGTTCAATCAGTTGGTATTGTTCATCAGGGTATAAATTACCCATCGCTTTTCTAATTTTAGAAAAAGGCAATTCCGATTTAGGTTGATGTATTTTTGCCAACCACTCTTTTTTAGTTTGAGCATCTGGGCGAATTACCTGGGCGGCAATGGCGCTTTTTTGTCCTGAGTCGCCACTATCCTCGATCAACTCTTTGTCAATTAGTGACCGACTGCTATTAAAGTCATAACGATTAAGTTGATAGATGATGTTCCAACGGATCTCTTGATTGATTTCAATGCCTTCAATTTCAATTTTACCGCTTAATAGTTTGTTTAACTTGCTCAAAGCATCCTGACTGGATGCATTGGAAACGAAGCGCGCAAACCAGCGTTTTTGCATATTAGAATCCTGGCTACTATTCAAGGCATTTTCCCAATAAAGCATCTCTACTTTTGGTTGAGTCGCTTGCTGAAAAGAGCTAGCCTTATCACCAAGGATTCGCAAGTAGTGCATCGCTCTATCGATCCCGCCCATCGCTTGACCTAAAATAGTATAATCTTTTTCCGAGGCTATATTTTTTATTGCTACCTCCAAATATTCGTTTAAACTTAAATCGGCATCCCGCGCACTATCCCACAGACTCTGATATAACATCGAACGCAACAGCGGATCGGAAACAGAATTTAAATGGTTTTTCGCCGTCATAAAGGACTTCTGATCGAGATTCACTTTTACAAAGCCCCAATCTTGATAGTTTGGATAAAGCAAGTCGGGACAGCTTGCGCCAATCGCTTCCTTAACATGCGTTATGGCACCTTTGTAAGTAACCGCAATCGCTTTGTTAAGTTCAATGCCCTGTTGCTTTAAGCTAAATAGACCCAGCTGAACTTTTTGCTCCCGCAATACCGGATAGTTTTTATTAGCCGATTGCGAAAGGGTTAAATTAGTGATTTTATTATTTTGGCAGCTAAATTGAGCCTTGATAGTATTCACACCCGGTTGGTATAACCATTGCTGTTTCCACTCAGATAGATCTCTGCCAGCGGTTTCCGCCAAACTGCCAATAAAATCATCTAACTCGGCATTTTGGTAAGCGTATTTATTCAAGTAGTTTTGAACACCTTTTTGAAAAACCTTTGGTCCAAGCAAGTGCCGAAGTTGCATTAAAGTAGAAGCGCCTTTCGAATAGGTAATCGCATCAATATTGTCAAACGCGTTGGCGGTTGTCGGTACCGGAACTTCGATTGGATGAGTGGTCACCTTTTGATCTTTTGAATAAGCGTATTGTTTACTAAATGCATAAAAACTGCGCCAAGCGTAATCAAACTCTGTTGCTTCAGCGGTTGCCAGCGTTCCCATAAATGAAGCAAAACTCTCGTTAAGCCATAAGCCGTTCCACCACTTCATCGTTACTAAATCACCGAACCACTGGTGTGCCATTTCGTGCATAATGGTGCTAGCTAAACGTTGTTTTTGGGAAGTCGTTTTTTCGCCACTACTAACAAAACCTCGTTCAGCAAAGGTGATAGCGGCGGCATTTTCCATCGCGCCGTAAAGAAAATCGGGAACTAAAACTTGGTCGTATTTTTCAAATGGGTAATCAATACCGAAATATTGGTCAAAGAAAGTTAGTCCATCCGCAGTATATTTAAACCATAGTTTAGGATCGATTTTTTTTGCGATTGATTGGCGGGCAAATAATCGCATCGGATATTTGCCGCTGTTATCACTCCAGCTTTTATAGGGACCAGCGTGCAGCGAGAAATTGTATGGGCTTAATTTTTTACTCTCTGGAAAATGCCAAATATTTAGCCCTTGGTTTGGTTCAACATTCGATTCTTTAGTCGCCGAGATCACTGTCCAGTCTTTTGGCGCAGTGACGGTAAGTTGATAAGTTGCTTTCAAATCCGGTTGGTCGAAAAGTGCGAACATTTGATTGGCCGCAGCCGGTTCGAAATGAGAATAGAGATAGACCCGATTGTCGGTCGAATCAACAAATCGATGTAGTCCTTCACCATTGGTGCTGTGTAATCGGTTGTAGCTTATTGAAACTTGGTTGACACCTTTAAGTAACTCAGTGGCAGGTAAAGTAATGAAGGATTGATTGTAGTCAATTTCGCTATTTTTGCCGTTAACCCTGATCGAATTAATTTTTGCTTTATTAAGATCGAGAGTCAGCGGTTTCGACGGGTCGTTTAATTGAAAGGAAATATCGGTTACTGCGTCAAAAGACTCCTTACCGGTTAAAACAAAATCAAGTTGATAACGGACTTCAGAAACTCGGTTACTGCGTTGCTCGGCCTGTTTTTGGCTCAAATAAGGCTTATTTTCTCTTGATACAAAGCTAACGGCTTTATTCTGAGTGACTGAAACGTCAGCTTTTTTTTCGCTCGATTGCTGAGAGCAACCTGCGACTAACAAGCTAATGACCGTGATAGACGAGATAAGTACTTTCAATGGATTCCCCTAGTGTAATTTCTAACCGCGATAACTTATAGGTAATTTAGCCAAATGTCTAACCTTTGCAACATTGAGATGTAACCGAGTATGAGCGAATGAGCCGTTTAATAGGCATACCTATTGTCCGATAATTCGAGTGCAAACCCGCCATACTTGACTATACTGAGAAGAGATTGGAAATTTGAACGATAATTTGGAGATCCTCAAGTGGCCGAAAGCGCAAGTAAAAAACTGAACGCATTGGTTGTTGAAGATGACTTGGACAGTTTGGAAATACTGACTAATATTCTTGATAACACCGGTATTATTCATTGTGAAACCGCAAAAAATGGCACCCAAGCCATTGAGTATTTTAATAGTCACAAGCCGCATATCACCTTTTTAGATATTGATATCCCCGCACCAAATGGCATCGAAACTCTGAAAACCATTCGCCTCAAAGATCCTAAAGCGAAAGTTGTGATGGTAACCGGTTGCAGTGATATTAATACGGTAAAAAAGGCCGTTAGCCTCGGCGCATTTGGTTATGTAGTCAAACCTTTTGTTCCCGATAAAATTATTAGTGTTCTAAAAAAACTCAATGGCTAATTCCTGCCAAAAAAACATATTAATTGTTGACGACAGCGAAGCCAATCGGCTTCTTTTAGCGTTTATATTAGAAGAGCTTGGCTTTCTAACCGACGAAGCTGCAAACGGTGAAATAGCCGTGGAAAAAGCGCTTGAATTTGAGTACGCCGCCGTTTTTATGGATATTAATATGCCAGTGATGAATGGTGAAGAAGCCACCGAAATACTTGGTAACCTTCTATTTGAAGCGCCAATAATCGCTTGTAGTGCGGAAGACAATCCAACCAAAATTCAGCATTTTCTTGCCTCAGGGTTTAGTCAGTATGTTGCCAAACCGGTTGAGCCCGAAGTGGTAGAAAAGGCCCTTCAAAGATGCGGCGTCAACAATTCTAGCCAACAAAAAGCTGATGATTCGGCTTTCCAAGAAAAACTTGGCCAACTTGGCAATCGATTTATCAATAACCTACCGGTAATGATTCGGAAAGTCGAAACAGCCGTACAATCGCAATCTTTCGTCGATTTAAAACGCATTGCGCATAAACTAAAAGGCACGGCATCTCAATTTGGTTTTGATAATGTCGCCAAAATAGGACGAGATATTGAGTCTGCTATTAATAAGGATAAAAATGCCATTGCTCTGGAAAAAGCGTCTTTTTTAATCGACGAATTAACTAGAATTAAGAATAAGATTTAAATCAAGCTCTCTCCTACGTCGGATAACATAATAGCATTCTCTAAGTCAGAGAATCTGAAAACGAAAAAAATTACGGTTGACAATAACCCACTTCCATTGAACAATCAGACATGCTCAAAGATTCTAATGCCAACATTTTTAATGATCTCGCGACTCTAACCGAAGCTGGTATTTCTATTTTAGATGCTGCTAGGCGAGTCGCCGACTCCTTTCCCAAAAACGATGCGTGGCCGAAGGTCATCCAACAACTAGCAAGGGGCACCCGACTGAGCTTAGCGCTAGGAAAAAGTGGTTTGATTAGTCGATACGAACGCGAAGTGATTTCCGTCGCAGAATTCGCTGGACGCGTTCCACAAGGGCTTAGAAGTATTGCCAATTCTTACGACAAAAGACGGCAACGCATCAGTCGGTTAAAGTCTAAACTCTACTACCCTTTTGCAATATTAGTGGTTGGTATTGTAGTTGCGGGAATATTACAAATCGCTCGAAATTCTGAAGTCTCAGTTTTTTTAGTTTTTGCGCGCTCCCTTGTACTACTTGTTATCGCGATTATGATCACTAAACTAATTCTTAATTCGTTGCAAAAAGACGCCTGCTATTGGCTGAATAAAGCCAATGGATACGATACAAATGAGTGGTACCGAATGCAATTTCAACAGGTCGTTTTTGGCGCATTATTGTGGCATAACCGTTCAGGTATTGATTTCAAAACAGGATTCAGCCGAATATCGAAATTGATCGATAACAAATCAATTCGCAAAAAGCTTCTCATTGCTAGTCAGTATTGTGGCCAAGGAACCAGCGTGACCAATAGTATTCGACAGGCAAAATTACCTATCACTCATGAATTAATGCAAATTTTAATGACCGCAGAGCAAAGTGGCCGATGGGAAGAGTCGGTTAATCGATACTTAGAGCAAAACGAAATGTTATTAGACTTACGGATTGACAATGCCTTTGAATGGGCGCCTCGAATTTATTATGGGATAATCGTATTAGCCGTCATTGGCGTCATTCTTTAGTCGGAATTTAACTATACCCGTTATCAATCAATGCTGAAATCATTCTCGCTAGCCACCACTTTATGACTGATCTGTTTTCAAACTCTCGCCCCATAAAAGAAGAGATTTATCCCGATCTTTTTATTCTGGCGAATTTTGTCAAAACTGCGCCACTATTAAAAGCAGTCGATGAGATCACTAAATCCTCCCCCTTTCGCAAAATGATGACGCCAAACGGGCATTATACCGGTATCGCTTTAACCAATTGCGGTCAATGGGGTTGGACTTCCGATAGCCAGCAATATCAGTATTCCAAAATCGACCCTCAAACTAACCAGTATTGGCAGCCAATGCCCGAAGTTTTTTACTCCCTGGCAAACAAAGCCGCTAAATTTGCAGGCTTTGACAATTTTCAGCCTGATGCTTGCCTAATTAACCGATATTTAATCGGTGATAAACTTGGCTCTCATCAAGATAAAAATGAGGCCGATTTCTCCCAACCCATTGTTTCTGTCTCGATAGGCTTGTCGGCGGTTTTTCAGATATTTGGAAAACAACGCAGCGGAATCGCTACCAATTATCGACTTCAGGACGGTGATATTGCCGTTTGGGGAAATAGTGCGCGGCTCGCTTATCACGGTGTAAGAACTTTAGCAGCGGATCCTCTCAACCATCACTTAACTCAAAGGATTAATATTACCTTTCGAAAAGCGAGTTAGCAAGATATGCTAAGGTGCCTTGGCTGCACCAAGGAAAATATAATTAGGTTTAATGACAATGCCAAAATTCGACTCATGTTGTAATTGTGACGCAATAATGTATGGTCCTGTCTGCGCTCAGTGTGGGCAAAAAGTAGCTAAACCCTTCCAAACAAAACGTATACTCTTAGATATTTGGTCGCATTTTCTTGAACTGGATTTTAAGTTTGTTAGAGCTAGTAAAGATATCGTTATTAAGCCCGGTAAAATGATCAATGATTATTTAGCAGGCAAACGTATTGCTTATACTAATCCGTTTAAATTTTTGTTCTTTATTGCAACTGCATATCTATTGCTAATTCAATATTTAGAAGTCGAATTAGGAGGCTTCGAAGGGCGCGCAGAACAGGCCGGAAAAATGGCATTGGTTTTCCTAAACTACCTTGTGTATATTTTCTTAACACCTACAGCAATGTTTTTTCGCTGAATTTTCCCTTCCAATCGACTGAATTTTGCAGAAGCCTACGTATCAGTGTGTTATATCTGGTCGGGTTATCTAATTCTTAGCATACCGACCGCCCTTGTATCTTACTTTAGTGATATTTACCTGGAGCTTCTACGACTTCCTGTTGGGCTAATTTACATTGGTTTCGTCACCAAGAGCATGTTTAAAATTAGTTCGATATCAATAATATGGAGAACCGTAGCTTTGTTTCTCAGTTACGTACTTTCAAATGCCATCATCATTGGTTTTTTAATCACCTTCGCAATATTACTAGGTTTCTATCCGCTCCAGATTGGTGTGTCGGCAGGATAATGAAAAGATTGCTAACGAGTCCAACATAAATAGTCGGATCCATGCAACGATTAATGCTAAACTGCGCCGCATGATTATCCTGTCCACTTTAAACGCCAAATATATCCATGCAAGCCTTGGTTTACGGTATCTCTACGCCAATTTAGCGGAGCTGCAAGATCGCGCTCAAATCTGCGAGTATACAATTAATAGCCGACCGATTGATATTGTTGAAAAGTTACTAGAAAAAAAACCGAGCATCATTGGCTTTGGTGTTTACATTTGGAATTGTGAACAAACTTTATCGGTCATTGCCCAAATAAAACGTATTGCGCCGGAAATTATCATTATCCTTGGCGGACCAGAAATTAGCTATGAAACTGAGCAGCAATCGTTATTTGATAGCGCCGACTATGTTATTACCGGTGCTGCGGATAAAAGTTTTTACCAATTATGCGATGATATCTTATCCGGCAAAGCCCCCGAGAAAAAAATATTAAATTCGAAACCGATCCAACTCAAAGAGTTACGGTTACCTTACGATTTATATAATGACGAAGATTTAAAACAACGCATTATGTACATCGAAGCATCCCGAGGATGCCCCTTTAAATGCGAATTTTGCCTGTCGGCATTGGATAAGACTTCCTACCCTTTTGAATTGGAACGATTCTTAGTGGAAATGGATAAACTCTATCAACGCGGAGCAAGGCATTTTAAGTTTGTCGACCGAACTTTTAATCTCAAAATAAAAACAACCTTACGAATTCTTGATTTTTTTCTTGAACGAATGAGTGATGATCTATTTTTGCACTTTGAAGTCATCCCTGATCATTTGCCCGATAAATTGAAAGAAAAACTCACCCTATTTCCAGAAGGCAGTTTGCAATTTGAAGTCGGCATTCAAACCTTTAATCAAGACGTACAGAACAATATCAGTCGTAAACAAAACAATCAAAAGTCTAAAGATAATTTAATTTGGTTACGAGATAATACTAACGCCCATATTCATGCGGATTTAATTTTTGGATTACCCGGCGAAACATTGGCAACCTTTTCGGACAGCTTCGATCAACTATACGCCTGTCGCCCGCATGAAATTCAAATGGGTATTCTTAAACGACTTAGAGGCAGCCCGGTTATTCGTCATACTGAAAGGTTTGATTTACGTTTTAGTCCAATCCCTCCCTATAGCATTTTGAGTACCAATAGCGTCGATTTTACCACCATGCAACGGATCAATCGCTTCGCACGTTATTGGGATATGATTGCTAACTCGGGTCGTTTTTCAAACAGCTTACCTTTTTTATTAGCGGATTCACCATTCGAGAATTTTCTGAAACTTACCGATTGGTTATTTAATAAAACTGAACAGACTCATAAAATAAATTTAAAAAGATTATATGAACTGGTCGCTCAGGCCAGTGAAGATTTATTTCCTGATATTTACCTTTCATTGGTTGATTCAATGCGAAGTGATTATTTACGTTCGAAACTAAAAGGCTCCTTCGAACGTTTGCAAGTTTCAAAAGTGAATCAAGATACTTCGAAAATTCAATCTAACAAACACTCAATGAGACAACAAAGGCATTTATAATTTTCGATTGATTAATACCAATTATCATTCAAGGACATTCTATTGCACCATTGGATTTATTTCACCATTCTCGCGGCCTTAATGCAGGCAGTACGAACAGCCGGACAAAAGCATTTATCGAAACAGTTAAATGCTATGGCGACCACCTTAGTACGCTTCCTATTTGCGCTGCCGCTAGTTTGGTTATATTTGTTTCTAGTCAGTGATTATCGACAACTAGCCTTGCCACTAATAAATATCGAATTTGCAACCTCTGCTAGTTTAGCCGCTCTTTCTCAAACTGCTGGAACAGCTTTTGTCATTATGGCCTTCCGTTACCAAAACTTTGCTGTGGCCACCAGTTTGGTAAAGACCGAAGCTGTTTTGACTGCTATTATGGGTGTATTGGTATTTGACGCCGTCTTATCGGGCTTCGGCTGGCTTTCAGTCACTATTGGCGTAATTGGTGTTTTAGTTCTGAGTAAAACTGATATCGGATTCAAATCGATACTCAAAAGCCCAGCCTCAGCCTATGGCGTCGCTGCCGGATTAGGCTTCGCGATGGCAACTTTATGGATTAGGCAAGCCAGTCTGGCATTACAAACGGATCTCATTTTAAGTGCCGCTTTTACTTTGGCGTTTATGGTTTCATTGCAAACCTTACTGGTCTTATTCTATGTTTTATTTCAAGATAAAACTCAGTTGAAATTGATCCGACAGCATTGGCGAATGAGCGCCTTTGTCGGTGTTACTAGCATGCTTGGGTCAATCGGTTGGTTTACTGCTGCAAGTTTACAAACTGCTGCCTACGTTAAAGCGTTAGGACAAATTGAATTTTTCTTCACTTTAATCATTACCTATCGAATATTTAAAGAGCATATTAATTTACGAGAATACTTTGGTATGATTTTGGTTATCGCTAGTGTTGTTATTTTATTACTCTTGGCGTAAATTACGCTTTGTTAATTCTAATTTAAGTTACAACTGAAATAATACTTTCAATTATTATCTAATTAACATCTGAACTGCCGAAGGAAATAATATGAATCGCAAAACGCTCATCTCGCTACACTTAATTTTGGCCGCTTTTTTCGCCCCAATATTGATCATAACCGGTCTATCCGGTGGATTATACTTAATCGGTGAAAAGGGTGAAGTAAAGAAAGAAATTGTCTATCAAGGTTTAATCGGAGAGTTTAATTTCACCGGCAAAAGCAAACGCCAGCAAGTTCGAGAATTTATTCGAGTCAACAAATTAAAGCAAGATTTCGAGTATTTAAAAGGCGATGCTAAAACCTTTGTTACCCGGCCCACGTCAAAACAACATTTAATGTTCAAAGTAAACAAAAAGCAACTAATAGTTACAAAACGCACGCCTAATTTTATCGCCTCCATTGTCGAACTTCATAAAGGACATGGGTCACGCGCCTTCAAAACATTTCAAAAGTTTATGGCGATTGGATTATTTTTAATATTGGTTAGTGGCTTGTTCTTAGGCTTAACTTCGCCGTTATTACGCAATAAAACGCTATTGATCAGTGGTATTGGATTGCTTAGTTTTCTATTTTTTGCGGTTTTTTAATAGATAGCAAGAAAGAGTAAAATGCGACTTAAGATCGGCAAGGAATTGCCGATCATGTTGCACAATTGTCGGATAATTAACGAATATTCGCTAAACTTTCTTCACCCCAACCGATTAACTGGTCATTTTTGAAAACTAACGGTGTTGTTCCATCTTTAGTGGTTTCGCCGTCGGATTGAGTATGCTGGGTGCGGTAATAGAGTACTCGATATTCGGCGCCATCCTTTATAAATGCATCTGAGAAACTCGGTGCGCCTAGTTTTGCAATAACGCTGTTACGTTCCGCATTTAACGCTAGCTGGCTAATCAACTCTCTATTTTCTGTTTGCTGCTTTTGCCAACTATCGTCGTCCCAATCTCGGTCGCCAGCAACAATGACACAACCATTTAGACTGAAAACAAGGCCAAGCGCCAATAAAGTAGTGATGAGTGATTTCATTTTTTAATTCCTTGAGAACAAAGTGTAATATTGTGTTAATTCAAATAGTTAGGGCTATACTAAAATTCGTACCAACATTTGATTTTTTGAAAATAAGTGAGTTGCAGTACTATAACACCATATCAGCCTTAATCAATCACCGTTTTATTTCAAAATGTGTTTCTTGCCCAAAAACAATCAGTTATCTCCTATAATTAATTACAGGCGCGACAAATCGAATAGATATGGCACATACTTTGCTAAAATAGTGGTGTTAGTGCTTGGATCTAAATTAATCAACAGGAAGAAGTTATGAGGCCGAGAACGTCAGCAGCTAAATATTCAGGCCATTCTATAGTTGTTACTTTACTTTCCAGCATTTTAGCCTGTGGAGGAAGTTCGGATCCAGCGCCCGTGGTAGTTCCGCCAAGTAGTTTCGCCGAAAAAATCTCCAATGTCACCATTAGCGATTCTCTAATTTACTTTTCGGTAGAAGTTGCCGAAGGTCGATTTGAGCTCTTTAGCGTAAACCCGACAACCGGCGTTCGAAATAACGTTAGCGATGTATTTTCAGCCAATAATAGTTTGCGACCGCTTGCCGTTACTACCGATGGCTCTCGCGTTGGTTATCGTGCCGATCGAGATAACGACGGCGTCGACGAGTTGTACAGCAACCTTGCCGACGGCAGTAACGAAGTACTGATAACCAACCAGTTAGAATCTAATATACCGTTAGCCCAAGCGCGTTATAATTGGCAATGGATGCCCGATGCTAGCCAGATAATATTTAGAAATGATATGGATAGCGATGGTATATTCGAAGTGCAAAGTATATTACCCGATGGGACAAACTTACAGTCGCTAAGCGCCTCACTTTCGGTCACCTGTGACGGTTCTGTTTGTTGGAAAATTGCCAGCAACTCCAGTCTAATTACTTTTAAAACCGAATCGTTAAACCTCACTTCGCAAATTTCTCAAAATCTTTTTTCGGTGTTGCCGGATGCCAGCGGGTTAACTCAATTAAACCAAACGTTGAGCGAGGATTCCAGAATTAATAATTGGTTATTTGCACCCGGTAATTCGCTGATCGCATATACCAGCCAAAATGCCGGCGAAGTTAGTGAACTCTATACGGTGCTGGCGGATGCTAGTGTAAGAACATTAATCAACTCACAGTCTCAATCTTTGGGTGTATTAGATTTTGCATGGGCCCCCGACGGCTCTCGTATTGCTTTTACCGACGATGTCTTATTAGCGGGCCAATCGAGTTTATATACCGACCTTGCCGATGCCAGCGATCCGCTGCATATGATCGATACCTTTGAAGTAGCCAATCCTATTTTGACCCAATGGCAATGGTCGCCCGATAGTTCAAAATTAGCTTACATGGCCGATCAAGAAACCAGCGGCGTATTCGAACTTTTTACCGTACAAAATGATGCCCAATGGCATCGAGCGATGAACGCTCCTTTGCCATTAAACGGCGTGGTTCAAAATGAATGGCAGTGGTCACCGGCGAGTGATTTTGTCGCTTTTTATGCGGAAATCGATTTACAAAAAAGTTACGATGAATTGTACAGTTCTGCGGCTGATGGTACTCAGGTGACTCAAGTCACTTTACCCTTTAGCAGCGATGCAAGTATTCGCATTACCAACCAACACTGGACTCCGAACGGCGCAAACATAATCTATTCCATTGTCGATGCTAATGGCGTTATTAATGTTCTTTACTCTGTACAGGGTGACGGCAGCAACGTCAGACAAATGAGCAATAATATTAATCCTGGTGAAGCGATAGGGGATAATTATTTAGTATCACCCGATAGTAGTCGTGTTTTGTATCAAGTCACCTCTGCGGACGGCTTAACGACTAGCTTACAAATATCATCGCTCAACTCTTCCAATCGAATTAATTTAGCAACGCTAGGCGTTGTTTCACAATTTTATTGGTCAAATGATAGCTCCCGAATTATATACGTGATTAAAACTGACGATAATATCTCGCAGCAATTATTTTCTATTTTGCCCGATGGAACGGGTAAAGTTCCTCTTTATTAACTTGATTTTGTTTTTTGTTTACGAAATTTAAAACCTATTTTATTGTCTGCTTCTGTCATCCCGAATGCGTGCCCCACAGAGCGCTGTGCGTACAGCGGAGGGATCTTACGATATTGAAAGTTTGTAATATCTATGGTTCCACATGATGACTGAGTGAAACGCTTTAGTTATCTATTCTGACGTGAAAAGGTATTTCATAGTCTATACTTAAACGATTATTCGAATGCGATAACCTTCGATGTGCAATGAATTTTAAAATAAAGACGCTATTCTTGTTTTTAGGAGCAATCGTTTTTTTTGTTTGCTCTCTTTTAGTTTGGGCCATTTTTAATCTTGCAGAAGAAAGTAAAGCACTAAAGCAAATCGAAAAAGATCGTTTTTTAATGTTTGAGAAGTCAGACGAACTAAGGCAAAGTTCCGATGACTTAACCCGTTTTGCAAGAACTTACGTTATTACGGGTAACCAACGTTACAAAGAAATCTATTTCCGTATTTTAAATATACGAAATGGCATCGCTAAGAGACCCAATAATTATTCTCAAATTTACTGGGATATTTCTGAACCTATTAGAAGCCAACGACACCCACTCAGTGCTCCCATTTCTTTAAAGGACGAATTATTAAAATTACCGTTTCTTCCCTACGAAATTAAGAAACTAGAAGACTCCGAGTTTAACTCCAACCAGTTGGTTAAGTTAGAAATTGAAGCATTTAATGCGATGGAGGGGGTATTCAAGGATGAGAAGGGCGAATATACTATCCAAGGCGATCCGAATTCTATATTTGCTAGACAACTTCTACATTCGCCAATTTATCACCAAGCGAAAGAGAAAACCATGCTTCCGATTGATGATTTTTTGAACTCGTTAACCGGGCGGACCAACCAAGCGATTAACGAGAAAAATCGGCTGATCTTGCTTGCATTTAAAGACATTTTTTATTTGCTAATATTTAGTTTTATTGCTTTTATTAGTTCCGTGATAATTATCAACAAAAGAGTTTTTTCTCCAATCCGTTATTTAACTCAAGTTATTGCATCATTCAAAAAACAGGATGCCTTTGAAAAAAATAGTCCTAAGTTTGAAGATGAAATCGATCATTTAACGCGCAGTTTTTTTGAAATGAAACAAAACATGGATGAAGATCTTAAACGCTTAGATTTTGCTTTAAGCGCAGGCCACCAAGGTTGGTTCGATATCCGGTTAGACACAGGAAAAATCTTTGTCAGCGACGAATATGCAAAAATTCTATCCTACGAGCCTCACCAATTCTCGACCAATACCAAAGAGTGGCAAAATAATTTACATCCCGATGATGTTGATGCTTCCAACAACGCTTTTCGAAAATGTATCGCGACTAGAAGTGCAGTAGAGCTTGAGTTTAGGCGAAAGAACAAATTCGGCCGTTGGATTTGGTTACATACAATTGGCGAAATAGTTCAATGGAGTGAAGATGACGAGCCTTTGAGAATTATTGGCATTGCAACAGACATTACCGAAAATAAATTACGACAAGAAAAGCTTGATATTATTGCTCACTATGATGTGTTAACAAAACTACCAAACAGAGCGCTGTTCTCCGATCGATTTAATCAGGCAATTGCTCACAGCAATCGCACTCAAACAAGCTTGGCAATTTGCTTTCTTGATTTGGACGATTTTAAACCCGTCAACGATACCTACGGTCACGACGTCGGCGACCAATTATTAATTGAAGTTGCCACTCGGATAAAATCAAATATACGAAAGGAAGATACGGTGTCTCGCTTAGGTGGCGATGAATTCGCTATTTTGTTGGGTGATTTAAAATCTTTAGAACAATATCAAGAAACCATTGAACGTATTCACCAAGCGATTGCCAACCCCATAGTCATCGAAAAAATTGACCACCGAGTAACCGCTTCTTCGGGTGTTACAATTTATCCGTCGGATAGAGGTGACATCGACACCTTACTCCGACATGCAGACCAAGCAATGTACCGCGCTAAATTAGCTGGTCGTAATCGTTTCCATCTATTCAACCCTCAGAAAGACCAACAGGTTATCGATAAACATCGAAATATCGATGAAATTTTGCAGGCATTGGAAAATCTTCAGTTCCAACTTTATTACCAACCAAAGGTCAATATGTTAACTGGTAAAGTTTTTGGTGCAGAAGCCTTAATTCGATGGAATCATCCTGACAAAGGTCTAGTGCCACCTCTGGATTTCTTACCTTTTGTTCAAGGAAGTGACTTAGAAATAAAAATTGGCGACTGGGTTTTAGCCGAAGCGATTAATCAACTTGAAGAATGGCGCTCAAAAGGTGTTCACCTTGAAATAAGCGTTAATATATCTTCACATCATTTACAATCTGAGTCCTTTGTGAAGAACTTACAAAAATCGTTGGCTCGTTATTCAAAACTCGATCCAAATAACTTGCAACTAGAAATTCTCGAGACGGGCGTACTTAGCAATTTACGGATGATTAGTGACATCGTCAAAGAAATTCGTGAAGACCTTGGAGTTAATGTTGCATTAGACGATTTTGGAACCGGTTATTCGTCTCTAACCCATTTGAGAAACCTATCTGCCAATACCATAAAAATCGATAGAACGTTTGTCAGAGATATTTTAGAAGATCCTGATGATTACGCGATTATTGACGGAGTAATAGGACTGGCTGACTCTTTTGATCGTCATATTATTGCCGAAGGAGTCGAGACCACTGAACATGGGCTTTTATTGATATTAATGGGGTGTGAAAATGCACAAGGATTCGGTATTGCTAAACCGATGCCAAAATCGAAATTTGAAGAATGGCTAAATAGTTACCAAATCAATAAAACATGGAAAAAACAGCTCGGTAGAAACAAATCCTTAAAATCTAAAAAACTCGAAATTTTCAAATTAACAACGAGCTACTGGCTAGAACAGTTCAAAAAGAAAATCCTATCAAATGTTGATAATAACAAGCAGTGGCCAATAATTGATAAAACTAAATGTCCATGTGGAACTTGGATAATAAGAATGAGAAAGGAGCAATTAATTGACCAACAATGGCTAGCTAAATTAGATAAACTGCATGACGAATTTCACCAAATCGCGACCGAACTTATCGAAAAATACAATCTTAAAAAATCTGGCTACACAATTAAATCGATAGCCCCGTTAAAATCGAAGTACCAGCAAATCGGCGAACTAATAAAAGCTCATAGGTAAGCTTAGGTGCTATTCGCCAATAATATTAGGAATACAAACTCGTCCTTCCATCAATACCCTCGCACTGCGACTCATAATGGCTTTATCGACTGACCAAATACCATCGGTAAAACTGGCTTGCGCCCCAACTTTCAAGGTTCCTGACGGATGGCCAAAGCAAACTGAATTTTTTTCTCCGCCACCAGCCGCTAAATTAACAAGCGTGCCGGGTATTGCCGCAGCCGTTGCAATGGCTACCGCTGCCGTTCCCATCATGGCATGGTGCAGTAAACCCATAGACAAAGCTCGAACATTGATATCGATATCTGACGCTGAAATATTCTTTCCACTGGAAGATATATAGTCACAAGGCTTTCCAACAAAGGCAACCTTTGGTGTATGTTGACGAGTTGCCGCTTCGTCAATGGAATTAATTAATCCCATTGCAATGGCGCCGTACGCGCGGATGGTTTCGAAGCGCGCTAACGCTTTTTCATCGCCGTTAATTGCGTCTTGAAGTTCTGTTCCTGTATAACCAATATTTTGGGCGTTAAGAAAAATAGTTGGAATACCCGCATTAATCATAGTCGCTTTGAAGGTTCCGATGCCCGGCACTTTTAAATCATCGATTAAATTGCCGGTGGGAAACATCGCACTATCAGCCGCCGAAGGGTTGATAAATTCCACTTGAACTTCAGCCGCCGGAAATGTCACGCCATCTAATTCGAAATCTCCTGTTTCTTGCACTTGCCCGTTAGTCATGGGTACACGTGCAATAATCGTTTTTTTAATATTCGCTTGCCAAATGCGAACGACCGCAATGCCATTTTCTGGCAAGCGTTCTTTGTCTACTAATCCGTTACTGATCGCAAACGATCCAACCGCCGCGGTTAAATTGCCACAGTTACCACTCCAATCAACAAAAGGTCGATCGATTGCTACTTGTCCAAATAGATAATCCACATCATGGTCTGCTTGTTCGCTTTTCGATAAGATCACGGTTTTGCTGGTGCTGGAAGTTGCGCCTCCCATTCCATCAGTTTGTTTGCCATAGGGATCAGGACTGCCGATAACTCTTAACAACAGTGCATCGCGTGCCTTTCCCGGAACTTGCGCCGACTTGGGAAGATCGGTCAAGTTAAAAAACACGCCTTTACTGGTTCCGCCGCGCATGTAAGTTGCGGGAATTTTTATTTGTGGCTGATGGAGCATTTCTTTTTCCTTTAGCTTTTTTCGCAGCGGGTCGCGCGCACCTACAAAAATTTCATCGCGACTTTCTGAGCGACTAGCTCAAAAAAACGAACTTGTATTTTGTTGAATTTCAGCTGTAAAACTATTTAACCGATGATTCCAGAAAATCTTGAGCAAAACGCTGAAGCACCCCACCCGCATCATAAATTGATACTTCTTCAGCAGTGTCCAATCGACATTTGACAGCGACTTTAATTTTCTCTCCATTGGAGCGATTGATAACAAGCGTTAATTCGGCAGCGGGTGCTGGAATTCCTTCTACGTCAAAAGTTTCTGTACCATCAATTTGGTAAGTATGGCGAGTTTCTTTATTAATAAATTCGAGTGGTAATACACCCATGCCAATTAGATTAGTCCGGTGAATTCGTTCGAATCCTTCCGCAACGATAACTTCAACGCCTGCCAAACGAACGCCTTTTGCCGCCCAATCTCGCGAAGAACCTTGACCATAATCTGCACCGGCGATAATCACCAGTGGTTGTTTGCGTTCCATGTAGGTTTCAATTGCTTCCCACATTCGTGAAACCTGACCTTGTGGTTCGATTCTGGCAAAAGATCCCTGTTTAGTTTGTAAATTTCCATCTTGGTCTTTTTCGGTAACCATTTCATTAAACAATTTAGGATTAGCGAAAGTGGCTCGCTGCGCGGTTAAATGATCGCCGCGATGGGTCGCATACGAATTAAAATCCTCTTCAGGCAATCCCATTTTTGCCAAATACTCGCCTGCCGCACTGGACGCTTGGATCGCGTTGGACGGCGAAAGATGATCGGTGGTAATGTTATCGCCGAGAACTGCCAGCGGTCTCATTCCGGTCATCGTTCTTTTTGCTGCTAACGCTCCCTCCCAATAAGGTGGTCTACGAATGTAAGTAGTTTGCGGACGCCAATCGTAAAGCGGATTATTTTCTTTGCCGTATTCGACCTTAAGATCGAACATTGGATTATAGACACTCCGGAATTGCTCGGGTTTTACGCTTTTGGCTATGATCGCGTCAATCTCTTCATCATTTGGCCAAATGTCTTTCAAAGTAATTGCATTACCGTCACTGTCGGTCCCGAGTGCATCTCGTTCAATATCGAAACGAATGGTTCCAGCAATCGCGTAAGCAACAACCAACGGAGGCGACGCCAAAAATGCTTCATTGGCATGAGGATGAATTCGACCATCGAAATTTCGATTACCGGATAAAACAGCCGTAGTATAAAGATTATTATCCAGCACTTCTTTTTGAATTGTAGGATCTAATGCGCCACTCATGCCATTACACGAAGTACAAGCAAACGCTACCACACCAAATCCTAATTGTTCGAGTTCGGGTAAAAGATCTGCTTCTTGCAAATAAAGTTTGACCGCTTTTGAGCCGGGTGCTAGTGACGTTTTTACCCATGGTTTACGCGTCAACCCAAGTGCATTGGCATTACGCGCAATTAAACCAGCGGCAATCATATTGCGCGGATTACTGGTATTAGTACAACTGGTAATTGCCGCGATAATGCAAGCGCCATCTGGCATCTTTTTATTTTGATTTTCTGTAGCAGTCGTACCGGCTGATCTAGCAATACCGCGCTCAGTTAACTCACTAGTAGGCACTCGATTGTGAGGGTTAGAAGGTCCAGCAATATTACGAACAACGCTTGATAAATTAAATCTAAGTACTCGCTCATACTCTGCCGTTTCCAAACTATCTGCCCACAGGCCCGATTGCTTGGCATAACTTTCAACCAGTTTCACTTGCTGATCTTCTCGGCCGGTCAATTTTAAGTAATCGATAGTCTGTTGATCGATGTAAAACATCGCTGCAGTTGCGCCAAATTCCGGCGTCATATTAGAAATAGTAGCACGGTCTCCCAATGTTAAATGGGCAGAACCTTCACCATAAAATTCTAAATAACTTGAGACGACTTTTTCTTTACGGAGAAATTCCGTGAGTGCTAAAACGATATCTGTGCTGGTGATCCCTGCGTGCGGCTTGCCGCTTAACTCGACGCCGATAATATCCGGCAGTCGCATGTAAGAAGCACGGCCAAGCATCACACTTTCTGCTTCCAGTCCGCCGACGCCAACGGCGATTACGCCAAGTGCATCAACCATTGGTGTATGGCTATCGGTCCCAACCAAAGTATCGGGGAAGGCGACTCCTTCTCTTGATTGAATAACCGGCGACATTCGCTCTAAATTAATTTGATGCATAATGCCATTGCCGGGTGGGATTACGTCAACATTTTTGAATGCTGTTTTGGTCCAATTGATAAAATGAAATCGATCTTCATTTCGGCGATCTTCAATTTCACGATTCTTTTCAAAGGCATCTTTTTCAAAACCTGCATGCTCAACCGCAAGCGAATGATCGACGATTAACTGAGTAGGCACTACTGGATTGATTTGCGCGGGGTCACCGCCTTTTTCAGCAATTGCATCCCGCAGTCCAGCTAAATCGACTAGTGCTGTCTGTCCGAGAATATCGTGGCAAACAACCCGTGCCGGAAACCAAGGAAAATCCAAGTCCCGCTTGCGCTCAATCAATTGTTTAAGCGAATCTGTGAGTGTTTCTGGCGAGCATCGACGCACCAAATTTTCAGCCAAAACCCGAGAAGTGTACGGCAATTTCTCATAAGCGCCGGATTCAATATCATTCACCGCCGCACGCGTATCAAAATAATCGAGCGAAGTACCAGATAAATTTTTGCGATAATTTGTATTCATTATTGTTCCATAGGTATTTTTATAAAATCAAAAGGTTTGTTTACCACAGAGAAAAGAAACTTATATCTATAATTATTATAAATTTTTTCAGAACTCAGCAGAAAAATAATAAGATGCGAATAAATTGAATTCGTCCCTTTTTTCTTTTCCTCTGTGCCTCTGTGCCTCTGTGCCTCTGTGCCTCTGTGCCTCTGTGGTTAAATGGTTTTTCAATTTTTCAATTTGTTTTCTAAACTTTTACGAGTATAAGCAATATGTCGTCGCATCAGCATTTCAGCCAGTTCCGGATCGCGATTCGAAATCGCTTGCACTATATGTTGGTGTTCATCAAACGCGGTAGTCACTCTTGGACCCGCCATTCCGAGTTGCACTCGATACATACGAATTAAATGATATATTCCATCAATTAGAATCGAAATAAGATGACTATTTTTACTACCAGTAATAATTCTATAATGAAAATCGACATCACCCGCTTCTTGATAATATCGCTCGCCGGATTTAATTGTTTGGAAATGGCTCGATAATAAATCATTCAAAGCAACAATTTCTTGCTCCGTCATGTGAGAAGCGGCTAGCTTGGCGGCCATGCCTTCCAGCGATTCTCGTACTTGGTAGAGGTCGACTAGTCCTTCTAAGGTTAATGACACTACCCGCGCGCCGACATTGGCTTTTCTTTCCACCAGATGACAAGCTTCAAGCCGGTTGATGGCTTCGCGAATGACCGCCCTGCTCACTGCATAGTTAGCCGATAACTCGGGTTCGCTTAATTTTGAGCCTGCCAAAATAATACCTTCGACAATATCTTTTCTTAACAAAACAAAGGTTTTATCGGCAGAGGTGATAGGTTTTTCGGCAGAAACAAGCATTGATGCGAATAAATGGCTTAAACATTGATAATTGTCGACAATATAGACTTAAAAAGTATTCTGGTCAACAAATAACCGTCAGATTGTCGACAAAATCGCCAAACCTTGCGATGATAATTGCTTTTGATGTCTGGCGACTTAATTAATCAGAAATCACAAACACTTGCTTGGCGAGTTGTTGAGTTTTATCGATATATTGTTGTTTTGTCCAAGCGCATTCAATCGTCAGCAACTCCCAGTTTCGAACCGATAAAAGCATCCATAAGACATCGGTTGCTTGTTTTTGAGTATAATTTTCAGATAACTTCCGATCACGATCTAACGCCGAAACAGCCGCCTCACAACCCTGTCTTAACGCTTGCATTCGGTGATACCATGCTTTGGCTGCCGCGTCATCCGTATCTTTCATGGCTAGCAGCGCTTTGGCGACTGGATAAATTTCTGGGATGTAATTCCCCCATGCGTCAATAAATGCATCCAACCGCTCAATACCCGTTTTCGCCGATCGGCTGGCGGATAATCTAGCATCTGAATTATTCATTTCATCGATATATAAGGTCGTTGCAATTAATAGCTCCGATCGATTACTAAAATGCAGATAAACCGCCTGACGACTGATATCTGCTTGCTTGGCTATATCGGACATACGCACGCCTTTACCTTTACCGGCTTCAAGGAGTTTCCAAGCCGCTTGTAAGATTCGGGTACGGGTTTTTATATTTTCACTTGACATGGTGTCAAATATACTTTCTAATTGACACCATGTCAACTTTACACTGTGTAAAGCTAAGTTCAAGCTGAATTCAAGCCGAATTAGTGTCAAGTTGGCTTTAGCTCGATCATCTCAATCCATTACAAACCGAAAAGGAAACAATTATGAAAATCGTTATTTTTGGTGCAACCGGTAGTGTTGGCCGCTATGTCGTTGAAGAAGCACTGTCTCAAGGACATGAAGTTATCGCTTTTGCTCGAAACCCTTTAAGCTTAAATTTAGAACATCCAAAACTTGCACTATTTGCAGGCGATGTCTTCAATTATCAGTCGGTATTGGCATCTTTGTGCGATTGCGACGCTGCGCTAATATCCTTAGGTTCCAAAAAGCTCACCGGAAAAGTACGCTCTGTCGGCACCGCTAATATTGTAAAGGCAATGCAGCATCTTGGGGTCAAGCGGTTAATTTGCCAAACAACACTAGGTATTGGCGATAGTTACGCCTGTCTTAACTTCTACTGGAAATACCTTATGTTTGGTTTTTTACTGAGGTCAGTCTTCAAAGATCACATCGTTCAGGAAGATATAGTAAGACAAAGTCCTTTGGAATGGACTATCGTTAGGCCTTCTGCATTTTCGGACAAAGCGATCAACGGAGCGATTAAACAGGGCTCCCTATTGGCTAAGGAAAACTTATCTCTTAAGATAACTCGTCCCGATGTCGCCCGTTTTATGCTGCAACAATTGCAGGACCAACACTATCTTCGCCAGTCTCCAGGATTGAGCTATTGATTTGGTGATTGGTCAAAAGATAGCCCAAACACAATTGCCGCACAGCCGATTTCATCTCGCGTTGAGCTTACAAAATAAAAAGACTCATAACCCATGATTCCTGCTGGTGATTGTTGTACTATGGCAACCAATTATTGGTTGTTATTCGTTATCCATGAAAAAATATTTAGTCGTCGCCATCATCGCTTTGTTAATTTTGTATTTCACCGGTTATATCGGTGATTTTGTACAGCTATTTAAAGATCAGGATGGTCATACAAACTGGCAATATGTCGCGAATTGGTCCAGTGGCATACTGATCATCTTATTGTCGATTTCTGCAACGGTGCTGTTTTTTAGCCGCCTTGCTAAAGAAAATGCTAATACTGAATTGAAAGCTATTAAAGACGATCTTGAAATTCGTGTTAGGGAGCGAACCGCCACCTTAGATGAGTCAAATCAGCGATTAAAAGAAGAAATAGACAGGCATCTTTCAACTACCGAACAACTGCACGCATCAGAACATTATATCAACAGTATTTTAAAGTCGATGCCGTCGATGCTTGTTGGCCTCAACCCAAAAGGTGAGATCACCCAGTGGAATAAGAAAGCTGAAAAGTACACCGGTCTGACAATGCATGAAGTTTTAGGTAAGGACTTATGGGAAGTCTACCCTATAATCACCATTACCCGCGATCAAGTCGACCAAGCACTGACTAAGCCAACCGCAACCACCATTCGCCAAAGCCAGCGAGGTTTGTTTCATTTTGATATTACTATTTATCCATTGCACAGTACCGGCGAATCTGGCATCGTTTTGCTAATTGATGACGTCTCTCAACAGGTGAAATCAGAAAACCAATTAATCCAGCGGGACAAATTATCGTCAATGGGCGAATTAGCTTCTTCTATGGCAAACGATATAAACGTTCCTTTGCAAGGCATATTGAAGCGAATAAAACTGGTGGAGCAACAAAGCGAACCTGAAAATGTCAGCATTCAAGAAAACCTGTCACTCGCAATTAGCAAAGGTAAACAGGCCAGCGCTATCGTTGATAATTTACTCGATTTTGCTAGCTCGCAAAAAAATGATAAACAAGCTGCCGATATGACTCAAGTAATGGATCACTCCATTGAACTGGCGAAAAATATTTTATCTCTGGCCCAAGGAATGAATTTTTCAGAAGTGACCGTCGAGCGTGAGTACGATGACAATTTACCCAAAGTGAATTGTAATATTTCAGAAATTCAACAAGCCTTCCTTAGCTTATTACGTCATTGCTTTCATGCGCTTGCTAAAGTCGATAATGAGGGTTTTGTTCCGACCATTCGCATTCGTATTCTAGAAGGCTACAATTCCCTATGGCTAAAGATTTCTCACAATGGTGTTGGCCTAACCAGCGATGAGCAACAATCCATTTTCGAACCCTATTTTAGTAATCAACCACTGGATTCAGAAGACGATGCAGATAAACGATTATCTTTTTCCAATTTTGTGATTACTGAACACCATAACGCGCAAATGGCAGTGACTTCCGATATAAAATTGGGCACAACCTTTCATATGCAATTTGGATAGCCTCTGGACGAAAAGCACACGCCAACACAGGATAAGCAGTTTCATTCTGTGTTGTTTTTCAGTGTCTGCAATACGATCTTTTTCCAACATCTAATATTTTTTACTACTTTTGCCGACAATACTACTATTGTCACTCACCGGTAAACTCAATCGACCATTTTCTTGGGGTGACAAAGAAAGATCTTCAAATAAAAGTGAAGGCACAACAAAAGAGCTAATATCATATTTTTCTGTAGATGTTTTGTTAAAGAAAAAACTCCTTCCTACATTTACTGCTGGCGCACTGTAAACGGAAAGATCATCTCCGGCGGCCACAATATTCTTAAGACTTCTAATATCAAAATTAGCTAGTTGAACTTGCCGTAAAATTTCCTTACGACCGTCCTTGTATAATTTAAAAGCCGATAGTCCGTCTAAAGTAAGTCCCACGCTGCCACCAAATATTATTGAGTGTTTCGGTTTATTTAAACGGTCAAAGGTGCCGTCTAACCTTTCGATAACGATAGCATAGTCTAGTTCTAATTCTTCACTCAATTCAAATAATTCAGCTAGCAGTTCTGTCTCGGAAAGCGGCCTGCGAGAACGAACAATTAGATTGCTAGCGGCAATCGATCCATCCATATGATTGCCACCTTCAACTGCTATTTCCGCAATCGGACTTCTTTCAGAAAGAAGATTTACCAAACGTCCATTTTTTATGAGTGTATGAGGACTAGCTTTTACGCCTTGATCGTCAGCCCAAAATCCACCCAACAAAGGCTGCCCTTCGAATTTATTAGCTAGCGGATCATCTACAATTGAAAAACCACGAGGAAGCAATCTTTGTTTCATTTGCCCTTGCAAAGTATTTACCGCAAAACCCTGAATCTGAATACTAGGATCTTTTTCAGGTGAACGGTAAGCCAAAGCCTGCTTTGCAATTGTTTGGCGAATTAATTCTGCCGCCGCTGCAGGTCTAAATAGAACAGGGCCTACGTAAGTTTTCATTGGATCTGCCTTTTGTCTTCGAGAAAGCTCATCAAAGCGCTCTTTAATTCGTTTCTTGAGCGAAGACATTTTCGGTATAGCTTCAAAGGTCGAAGCGAAAATAGCATCCTCTTCAAATAAAGGTTCACCATCGCTAGTTTGCGTTTCTGCTCGTACTAAAATTCGGTTACTATTGTCGTTACGGCCAATACGCGTTCCTTCACTATTCACGAAACGGGTGTAAGAACTTACGTATAACCAATCGAATTCAGACATTTGTATTTTCGGATATTCATTGGCTATTTTCGAAAGCACTTGAATTTTATTTGCCATAGCGTCAATATCGATACTACTAATATTTTCATCCTCAATTTTTTTAAACAGTTTTACGGCCAAAAAATCGTCGGGTCGATCAGTGTCGTTTTTTCCAGCTAATAGTGCTTTTTTCTTGGCGAAATGTTGTACCGCTTTTTTGTATGCTTGATCTGTAGCCAACCACAACTGGCGTCTAATTTCGGTGTAATCTGATTCAATTGGAACGACATTATTATTTCGATTATTAAGTAAAGATTGGACTCTACCAAAGTTAAGTTCAAATAAATGACTACTGTCTGTTTTGTAGTCTCCAACGCGTAAATTTATGACTAGCTGACGTTTAGTATTCTCTTCATTTTTGAGTAAAGCACCTAAGCTCGAACTAACATAATAGCGCCGACTGTCCACTAGGCGGTAAGAGAGGAAATAAGGTTTGTTAAAATCATCAAATTTTAACTTCTCCATTGAGCGTTGCAACTCATCTTCCATGGCTCTAAAAATGGCGATATCTGATGCGCTTACAATTGAACTCAAAGTAATTATACCAACCATGACAACATTTTTGAGTTGACGAAAAACAATAGCTCCAATTTTAGTTTTTCTCATAACCCTGTCTCCTGTGGAGTAAATTCCTTATTATCGAGTACCGGTTCGAGAATAGGTGGCCGATCAAACGATTTGGCCTTTCTTTGTATTTCTATTTTGGATAAATAGATTGGTGGAGAAGCTAAAGAAGCGGGAACAAGTCCAGACTCAGCGCCACAATACCCCCTAAATATACTGTAGTGATCGCCAACAGCCTTTATTTCTTCTAGTGTTGCCAGTGGTGTACCGATAATATCGACACCTCGATGTAATTCTTCACGGCCATCGGGGAAAATTTTATAGACCCGGATCGGGATCACATTAAAAGAATTTGCGCGTCCCCAACTAGTGTAAGTAAAACCTCCAACAACATCATCGAAATAGAGTCCATAGTCTAATTTTTGCAATTTTATTTGAGCAATTAATTTTTGCTTAAGTTGTTGATCCGTTTGAGGGTGAGAAGTTTTAATGATTAAATTGGATTGGCGAGCGCTAGCATTATTACCGACACTCTTGCGACCATGACCATTAGATCTTGAAAAGCCGTCAACCAAAGTTCGGGATAATAGAAAGTTTTTAAGCACGCCGTCTTTGACTATATCGACGGGTTGCGCCTTTACGCCTTGATTGTCATAACGGTAGTGGCCATTGAGTTCGATTTTCTTAAAACTTGATAAGGTAGGATCGGAGATAATACTAATATCTTCATTCAGAATTTTCTTGTTGAGTTTGTGTTTAAAAGTCTTATTATCGGATGCATTTTTCATTCTTTGCGCTTCAACTCGATGACCTAGCACTTCATGAAAAAGAACGCCGCTGGCCTGCCCTGAGAAAATTGCCGGCCCCGTATATGCCTTCAAAATCGGCGCTTCTCGAAGTTCATTTACTTCTTTCAACATATTTTTGACAACCACTAATAATTCCTCGTCGCTAGGAAAATTACTAAGATCACTCGTATAGAATGTCTTGTGACGGGGAATTTCCATACCGTCTTCTGCACGAGAAACGACCATCAAACTGAGATAATAAGACTTCTGGAAATGTTGAATTTTAGTGCCTTCGCTATTAACAAACCAACGCACTTCGTTACGTGTATTTAGTTTTGCATCAGCCCTATAAATTTTCGTTTGTAATTTAAATGGCGCAGTAATTTTTTTGATTCTCTTAACCCATAATTTCATGTCAAACTGATCTTTATCAATCGCTTCAAACTCGATTACTTTCGTCGATTTTGAAAAATCTGCAGAACTATCTTCCGCAGCAGCTTGGATAGTATCGTTCGCTTTGGCGGCTAAATAATCTTTGGTTACTTTTCTGTAGGCCTGCTCGGTTAGGTTCCATATGCGATTGCGTAAAGACGTCGGGCTGTAATCTGACGGGACTAAACTAGTAAAGCTTTGACGGAAATTTCCGAAAAACGAGTTATTTCGCAACGGATGAGTATTGTCAAAGCGATAATCTCCAACCCGTAAGTCGATGTCCAAATTCGCCTGTTTTTGGTGTTCCTGAGTTAATATACTGCCAAAAGAACTGCTGATAGCAAGCTCGTCAGTTTCGGTAATTTCATAACTAACGTAATAAGGAGGTAATTCTTGATTTTGACTAGCCCTTTGAAAGCGCTTCATTTCTTCAGTCATGGTGGTTATCAAAAGAGGTTCGGCAATCGTTGTACTGGAAAAGACTAAGCCGGCGAATAATAAAAAGATTATTTTTTTTGACAACATAAACTCCTTGTTTTGAATTATATTTTTTTTGAATTAAGCGCTTCAGTATACACGCTTGGTCACATTTGTAACAAATAAGTTCAATTTTAGCAAGCTTCCTTATTTAAGCTTCTTTATTTGACCTTTATTAAAATATCAATACGAGATATTTGAATCAGTTGGGCGATGGTCTTTCTCTTATTGCTGCCGCGTAATTTCATCCGCAGTCTGAAGCGCCGCTCTTTGAACTTCTTTCGCTAAATCTGAATTAGGTAGCGTTCTGGCTAAGATCATTCCGCCGACACAGAGCGCCGCAAGCGACAATGCTTTTTGTCGAGCCTCACTAGGTCGTTTTTCCAAACTGTTTTCAAATAGTCCAACCATCGCTTCTAATAAATATTGATAGGACGCCTGTACTTCCGGTTTTGCTCTAGCAACATCAGAGGGCAGTGCGATCATCGGACACTGACCATCCAAATCACCCAGGTGTTCCGAAGAAAGATAACTTTGGATCATCTGTCTCGCCATCTCAGGATTTAAATTGGTGGGTTCAATACCAGCCTCTTCCCGCCACTGTGCGCCTCGCCCCATTAGAAAACTAGAAACCGCTTCACTATACAAATTATCTTTGCTTTTGAAATGATTATAAAAACCACCACGAGTCAATCCGGCAAATTTCATAATGCTATCGATAGTCACATCTTCAAAACCGTGACGATTAAATAAAACTCTGGCGGACTCGATTATTTTGCTACGGACGTGTTGTTTGTGCTCGGCACTGTATGACATTCACTTATCCCCTTTTAAAAATTGAGATTTTTATTATTCCACAATTCTAAATATGTTCTTTAACATATATAAATATCTGCAAGAATACTAGCTCCAATCAAAATTAGAATAAGGATTATAATGAATTCAATCACTGAAATAATGCCGTACTTGTTAGACTACCAACCCGCATTATTTGCCTTGGTCGTTTTAAGTTTGACTTTACCCATTCAAAGTTTCTTAACTGCTCCATTAGCCTTTGTTAAGCATGAGCAAGCACCCGGCATGCCATTAAACGGCGACCACAGCATGCTAAGTTTTCGAGTTTTACGCGCCTACTCCAATTCAGCTGAAAATCTCCCAGCTTTTGGTTTCGCTTTATTAGTTGCTATCTTCATTGGTGTCGATTCTTCGCTAGTTAACTGGACTGCAGCTGTTCATGTGGCGTTTCGATTAGCTTTTTGGGTGGTTTATTATAGCGGTATCGGTAAAGTTGGTGGTGGCCCTAGAACATTGTGTTATGTCGGAGGAATGCTCGCCAATATGGTTTTAGCAATCGCCGCGATGATTGCTTTCTTGAAATAACTTTTTATCTCGATGATATGCATGTAAGCTTTTTTATAACCTATTCAATTCAACAAAAGGAAATTACCTCATGGCTCAATACATTATGACTTATTTCGGCGGCAACCAACCTTCAACTCCAGAGGAAGGAAAACAGCATTTTGCAAAATATAACGAATGGTTATCCTCATTGGGAGACTCGGCAGTTAGCCCAGCTAATCCACTAAAAAATACTAGTACTGTTAATCCAGATGGTTCAGTCACAGTCGGAGGAAACAGCAACATGTCTGGATATACCATTGTAGAAGTAGAGTCTATGGAAGATGCGCTGGCGATTGCAAAGAACTGCCCATTTCTTGATATAGGCGGTTCACTTGAGGTTTCTGAATTAATGAAAATGCCGTTCTAAATTACTGCATTAAAAATCTTGTCTTTCGACGGCTTCTAGACTGAAAGACAAGATTCCGTTCATTTTTCTAAAAAAGATTATCAAGTGCATCCAAGATATTTCCCCAACCACCCTCATGATTGGAACGGCTTTGTTCGTCCGGAAATTTCACATGAACGAGATCGATATGAGTTTTATTTTCATCAACCTGTTTAAAATCGAGTGTCACTACACTACCTTCCGCAGAAAAAGGCGAGTTCCAGCTAAAAGCCAATCGACGAGGAAAATCGATTTCTAAATACTCGCCAGTATGTGGAATTTCATCATCACCTACCTGCATAAAAATAGCGAATTGGCCGCCAACTTGCGGATCGCTTTCCGTTTTAGGATGTGGCATACCAACCATCGGCAACATAAATTGAGATAACATTTCGGCATTAAGCCAAGCATTAAATACTTTTTCAATTGACGCGTTAATCGTCTTTGATACTTTCAGTTTTAAATCAGTCATTCTTTTGGTCTCCATTTTGTAATAAATTATCGAGCTTGTTTAAACGCAATTCCCATATCGATTTAAGTTGTTTAAACCAGCTTTCAACATCATTTAGTAACGCCAAATCTGCTTCGATCCAATGAGTCCTTCCCACTTTTGTTCGTTTAATTAACTGGGCTCTTTCAAGAACTTTAAGATGTTTTGAGACGGCGTTTAGCGACATATCGTAATAGTTGGCTAAGTCCGTGACACGACTCGGGCCTTGTTGACAAATTTGGGTTAACAAGGACCGTCGAGTGGTATCACTGACTGCTTTCAGTATTTTTGAGAGTGCTTTTTCATCTTTATATTCAACCATATGGTTTAATATATGTCATCGCCAAACAATTGTCAACCTTTTGGTTGAATACTTTTCATCCATAGCAGTCAGATGAATAGTTACTTATTTAAGAGAGCCTTAAAATCGAATTTGCAAACAGACAAGGATAGGAGTAATCTTTGGATTACACATGTAACAAGCGGTGTTATTTATGAAAACTTTTATTTTAATTTTTGGACTGGTATTCAGTGGAATAGCAGATTCTTGTCGTTATTATGGATTGGCAGCTAAGACCAGCCAAATAAAAGCGCTGGCTTTAACTGCTAACTCTATCGTTTGGGTTGAACTCTTATCTTTACGAGTAGAGTATCCGCCCTTGGAGCAGATTGAGTCGGATATTTCTAGTCCCGCTAGCACTTTGGAGGAATTACTCGCACTAGTAAAGCGAGATAAGATTCGAAGAAGTCGTAATCCGCCTACTATTACAACATCGTTTAATTATTTGCATTTACTTAAAGGAAATCCAGTTGAACTCAATTCAATATGCGAGAAATGTGTTGGTTTTTCATCAACGTTATACAATAGAATGGCAATCGGCAAAAAATATATACTTTTTTATAAAAATAAACGAATTATTGGCGCGACAGAAATAATCGATACTGAAGACTATCAGCGAATTTCTGCGATTATAAATGAAGCTCATGTTGAGCCTCAAAAAAACGAACTCAAAAAGCTATAAATAGATAGCTTTTTAAGATTCGATTTCCCTTTTCGCACTAAGGTTTTCTATAGCTTGTTAACACCTTAACAAGGCGAGTAGGCCAGATCAATTTGCCATACTCTTTGGTCCGCTCAACAAACAATCGCGCTCCTAACCGATGGCATGATCCTCCTACTCACAGGAACTTCATTGCCATCATTTAAAACCAACAGCCCGCTTCCGGACGATGACTTATTATTCGACGCACTACTTTTAAGCAATACAATTGTGTCCATATTTACGATATACGATCGATGAACTCGCAAGAAGGTAGTTGGTAGTTGTTTCTCTAACTCCTTTAAATTTCCACTAAAGAGTATCTGCTTATTTTCAACTAAGTAAATTTCCACATAGTCACCCGCAGCCTTACAGTAAGCGATAGTATCGGTGGTAATGACATCGATTTTTCCAGCACTGGTTATTTTTATAGTATTAGGTTTGGTTTTTTGCTCTTTTTGTTCAAGAATAAACTGTAGCTTTTCTACTCGCTTTTGTTCTTCCTTTCGTTTATTTCGCTCCTTACTGTAATTGAGTGCTTGTTGAATAAACAGATAACAAAGAACGCCCGTGACTAAATAATAATAAACCACATCATGAAATTGGTTAAGTGTTAGCAGAATAGTCACTACTAACAAAACAAAAACTAACAGAAACCAAATGAGCTCTGAGGTGCGTCTTTGATATAACTGGCTGCCGATAATGGCAATTGAGAATAAACAAGGGATAAAAATCGCAATTGCGGTTTTTGGATCGAAATTAGGAACTAACGTTACAGCGATAATCGTGGCTATTAAACCAGCAACCAGCCAACTTACAATGTGATGCGTTAGAAATTTCGTTGCCACATAATATAATAAGCAAAATCCAAAACTCATCGACAATAGAACAATTGCCATTAAACGAATATCTTGCAGTGGGTAGGAATAAGAAAATAGCGCTCGCGATAACTCCGCTAGAAGCTGGGTTCCTGCAAAAAAGCTCATTAACAAAAACAAACCATTGGTGCGTCTTTGATGAGGAGAAAAACACGAAACAGCGAAATATAGAATAGCTAGAAAAAGAGCGCCCAACGGTATAAATGATTGCCAAATATTTCGTTGTATAAAATAGGAAGGGTCTGCGTAAATCCCAAACCCGACGAAATTAATCGGATTTTTAAGCGCCAAAAATCCATGATGAGAAGATAAAAGAATCACCAACTCGTTGGCATCGTCCTGTATTAACTTGGGCTGTACATAAAACATCGCATCAATTTTGCCAGGTATTTCGCCTTGTTTGTTGATACTTGGAACCCCGTTTTCCCCAATTAACTGTCCATTAAAATAGATTCGGCTAGAGGCTTTGCCAGAAATATAGACACTATGCGGCTGGTTATCCTCTCTCATTTCCTGAGGAATACTCAACTGCGCCTTGATCCAAAGTGCTTTGTTCTGCGGGTCGATATTAGTCGCTTGAGTGGTGAAACAATCTTCGCCCAAAAAGGAAGGTGGCTGGTTAATATCTGGGTCCGCCGGACAGACAATAACGCCCTCGAAATCAACAGAAATAATTTGTTGAGCCAAAGCTCGTTGACCACTGAACAAGCATATGGCCAATATTATTGTTAGGAAAATGGGAAGTTTCATAACGCACACTATAACGACAAAGCGATATAAATGCCCTGCCTTTTACCGAATAAACACCACCGTTAACCGATCTGGTATGGAAAACCACTACCTTTTACCGAATGATTGATGAAAATGCGAATCGGACCTGCAATAGTGAAGTCACTTCATAACCAAAGGATAACACCATGTCAGCCAAGTATTTCCCCGCGATTATCATCTTTTTAGTTAATAGTTTTTGTATAGTGTCAGCAGAAAATCGAATTTATGAAAATGAGAAAGCCATTCAATTTGAAAATGATGGACAATCCATCGCCGCATTTCAAGGCACTATTCAAGTACGTGAAAATCGATCGAATCCAAACAGCCGTTTTATTCCGCTCACTTATGTCCGGTTTCCTGCGACCGGAATTTCAACCGGTTCACCGATTATTTATTTAGCCGGCGGTCCCGGTGGCTCTGGTATTTCCACCGCACAATACCCTGGTTTTCGTTTTCCATTATTTATGGCATTACGTGAATTTGGCGATGTCATCGCGCTCGACCAACGCGGTACTGGCAAATCGAAAACTGCACCCAAATGCACCGCAAAGCAATCAATGCCAATTGGAAAAAAAATGGATGAGCAAAAGCTAACCCAATTATATCGGGCGGCAGCAGCAGAATGTGTTACTTTTTGGAAGAATCAAGGCATCGACGTTCTCGGCTATACCAGCGTTGAAAGCGCCAAGGATATCGACCAATTACGACTGCACCTTAACGCCGACAAAGTCACTCTTTGGGGCATCTCTTACGGCAGTCACTTAGCCCTCACGGCAATGAAAACAATGCCTGGGAAAATCGATAAAGTGGTTATCGCCAGCGCTGAAGGGCTGGACCAAACGGTTAAACTGCCTGCTCGAACCGATGCATATTTTGCTCGCTTGCAACTGGCTATCAACCAACAGCCTAAAGCGATTCAAGCCTATCCAAATATTAATGCGATGATGCAGCGAGTTCATAGCCAATTAAGGAATCACCCGATTGCGCTAAAAATCCCGCAAAAAGATGGCAGCGAAGTCGACTTTCTTTTTCAATATTTTCATATGCAAGGTATTGCCTCCAGCATGATTGCCGATCCTCAGCGCGGCGTGAGTCGACTTCTTGGGCTTTATCGAGCGCTCGATAACGGCCACACTGAAATGTTGCCTAGCATTGTAAAACGGGCGGGATTTGATGATGACAAAATATCCTTTAACCTTATGTCCTTCGGCATGGATATCGCTTCCGGTATGTCAAAAAAACGAGCTAATATGGTAGCTGAACAAGCGAAAACATCTTTATTAGGTAATCTACTGAATTTTCCGATGCCACAATTAAATCGAGCAATTAAAGGGCTTGATTTGGGAGATGATTTTAGAAAAGTGCCTAGCAGCAACGTCCCTACCTTGCTATTGACCGGCACTTTGGATGGGAGAACCTATCCACAAGCTCAATTAGAAGCAACGCTAGGTCTTAGCCAATTAACTCAGGTGGTAATTGAAAATGCCGGGCACAATCTGTTTATGGTCTCGCCGAAAGTGACAGAAGTGATAAAGGCGTTTTTAAAAGGCGAATCAATTAAATCAAATAAACTAAAAATCGAATTACCTCAATTTATTCGATAAGAAATAGACAGCCTAACAAAAACAATAATTACTTTTGTCGGGCTGTAATGGTCTTAAGACATTCAGGTCGCGACTATCGACTGATGGTCAACATTAGCTTTTCTATGCCTAACAAAAATCATTTCTGCAAGCATAAGATTTGGTACCCAACACGCCCAAGCAATTACCGGATAGACCAACAAGAAATCCAATTGTAAAACGCCGAGAGAAATGCCCAAATAAATTCTTAAAGTAATTGCCGCGAGGGTCAACGCATAGTTTCGCATCATCCAATTTCGATGGGCCTGCACATCACCTTGCCGTATTTTAAGATATGCCATCACTGCGGTCACAATCCAAAGTACCGCCATCAGGCCAAATCCGATTTTTGCAACTAAGCCACCGATTGCAACAGAGGCCATTTGCAATCCAAAAATGCCCGCTGCCAATACTGCCAACAAATAAATTCGTCCAATCCATCGGTGCAAAGACAAAAACCGCATCCTTAACCATGTGCTCATTTGCAGGGCGCCCAGAACCAGAGCAATGCCACCGCCAATAAAGTGAAAAGTCAAAGAAATAGCGCCGTCGGCTAATCTTTGCTGTAAAAATGGTGGCGCACTAGTCGGATTAAGTAACAAACTAGCTGCATAGCCTGCCACACCTACTGCGAGCAATAACATAACAAACCATAAAACACGTCTAAAAATCAGCATCAATTTTTCCTTTAAATTTTATTCGATAAAGCTAAGGTTATAGCAAAGATTAAGCCAATAATTGATAGGCCCGAACTGTTATTATTAGCCGTCTTCAGATTTCAGCTTAAAATATTTTTATTTAATGTATTCAACGCGTTACAATCTGCGGATAAAATACAACGTGCAAAACCTAACATAGGAAACAACACGCCGATAAATAAAGAACAGAGAATACCGACAACTGCCTAGTGCAAAAAACCACTTTTTGGGCTGTTTATACCCGTATATAAACATCGCCGATTATTCTGAAGGTTTTGCCTTATGTTTTTTACTAGCAGGAAAAGGAACCGAGTAACTATCCCACAAATCGGCATTAGCACCCGCTTCTTTCATTTGTGAAAGCATTAAACTTTCGCCATCACTGCGCAGATTAATCATTCCAAACTTAGTTCTGCCACTTGAATTAACAGAACGTGCCAGTTCTGTAGAGAATATTAGCGGAAGCATCGCGCTCGAATATTTTGCTACTGCGCCAATAGCATCCGCTCTAGGATGGGCATATTTTTCGTTGTCTCCCGAAGAAATTACGGTTGCTGCAGCATCCACAGCCGCAACAAAAGCAATCGAAAAATCGGAAGAACCATGATGACAGCTCTTTGCAATATCCACTTTGAATTCGTCAGTGGCAACATTTTCTAGTAAATGTTTCTCCGAAGCGCTATTGAGATCGCCACCAAGAAGGATCCGCTTACTGTTATGTGTCAGCCGAAAGACTACACTATGGCCATTGCGAGTGTGCGAAGAATCTGAAAACCATTTAAGAATTTTTTTACCGGCAACTTTATTAGTCACAGGCCCCAAAACTTTTGCCTCTAGGTCATTGGCCGGATCGGTAAGTTCAGGGATGGTCTTGCCTTTTTCTAAGAATTTAAGTTTATTTAGTCGCCCTTCTTTTTTTGCCTGCTTACAGGTTTGCGCAAATCGCCGAAAAAGCCTCTGAAAAGCCACTTCCCCTGTTTTTTCTAATGCCAGTAAGGCACTTAGTCCACTAAAACGCGTTTCTAACACGCGCTTTTTACCTTTGCCGCTTGTTGTTCCCAAGTCTTTATCGTAGCGGGCCGGCCTCTTCTTTTTGCTGGTATTAAACCGAGCAATACCATTATGGTAAATTGTACCGAAAGTAAATCGTCGGTCCTCTAACAGCGGAATAAGACCCGAATAATGGTCTGCGTCAAAATGAGAAATTATAATTGCATCTATATGAACTTTTGGATCGGGCCCATTCAGTGCGTATCGATACTGCCATTTAGTCAGATAATTATAAGTATTATCACCCGGTCCGCCGTCAACTAAAATACGTTTATTCCGCGGCGTTTCAATCAAAGCCCCATCCCCTTGACCAACATCGATAAAAAATATTTTTAGAACTCGATCGATGCGCGTATCGTTTTTATGAACCCAGCCATCGGGTCCAGCAGTTCGAACTTGTAACCAAGCCCCTTGAGTCTTTTTCACCCCTAGCCAAGTTCCCATTAAAACGGTATTAATTTTCTTGCGTTTCTTTTTCGGCGAGTCGTAAATCGGCGTTTCAGGTTTGGCAGCAAATAGTTCTTTCATCCTTAGTCCTCTTTGTTGAGTCAATCGATCTCTTGGCAAAGAACAATCAGCCGTCAGTCGATACTTTTGTTCGAATTAAAACGATAAATTCATTCCCTGTATTAAAATAGCGTTATACAAAACACTGTCCTATCCGCTTTTTTGGCTAACTTCAAAAACCTTATTGGAAGGCAGTCGAACCAATTCGACGTCAATGATTGTGGTTTTAAAACTCTCAACAATGGTTTGAACTTGCTCAGCAGAGAGCTGCATATTCAAAGGAACAAAAGCGATTTCGTCAGAATCCGATTCGTGTCCGGTGATTTCGATATCGACCGGAGCAACTCTTCCAAGTAAATCATCAAATTTTTTCGTTTTTGAATTAAAGGATTGCGTTCTTAAATAAAAAGTAATGATACCTTCACTGGTTTCATTACCGTGATCGTCTTCGATCATTTTTTCAAGACGTTCTTGTCCTTTCTTGAATGTATCTGTTTTAAACATCACATCGAAATGTTTAACGCCATTGCCAAATTGATCACGAATTCTAAAAATTAGCTGGGCGTGGCCTTCATATTGCTTCTGAGGATCCCATTCCGTTAATTTAGCTTTTATTCTAGCGGCTCTTTCGAAAGTTTTAGAGTTAGCCAGATTAAATTTTTCTACCGCTTTTTGATAGGCAGTATCGGTTTTGGATGTTAACAAAGCAGATTTGATCAAGGGCATCACGTTGGCTCGGTTTTTCTTGCCAGAAACAATACCAATATCATCTCCAAAATGAGCCGTTTCATAAGCGACAGCAAAGGGTACTGTTTGTCTTTCGCGACTTAAAAAGGATAAATCAAAGCTGTAATACCCCTCTGATATGGTTTTATTTTGTAACCGTTTATTAACCAGCGAAGTCAGCTTTTTAACATTTAAATTGTAAGCTTTTGGTTTTGGTCGAACAGGGATGTAGTTAAAGTTTAAATTAGTAGCACTGGTTCTCACGGTATTGTCGGACGAATCTTCCTTCACGTATCGAATGGGTACCATGCGAAGAAATCCTAAGGTTTGCGAACCGATAATGTTAAATTCTTGTACTCGATAATCCTGATACATATCGTTGCCTTCTGCTAAGAAGTAAGTATGTAAATCAAGCGTTTTTGAACAACCGAATTCAAGTTCATTTAATATATGTTTGCCAACGCCGGTTCCTTGAGACAGATAGTTTTTCCAGCGAGATAATTGACCTTGACCAATATGCGCTAAACCACTACCAAAATTTGCTCCGGCTAAGTGCACAAGATTTTGGATAGGGCTTGGTTTGGCGGAATAGTTTTTGATCCAATTTCTCACCACCAAAGCACCAGTACTATGAATAATTGCATGAAAGCCGGACTCCAGCAGATCTGGATACTCATTTTGAAGCGCTCGCTGCATCGCGTAACTGACATCGTCTAACATCACGCCATTATCCAGCGATAGCCAGCGGCTGAGATTGAGTGTTTTTATTACCCCCTTGCCAAATTTGAGCTTTAGTTCTTTCGGTAAACTACCGTATATTTTTTCAACTGAGTTACTTTTGCCTTCAGAGCTATAACCGTGAATTAATAAAATTGGTAACATAAAATCCTTCCTAGATTAGCGATTAATAGAACAGCAGTATTCCTTTCGTCGGATTCTTTTTAGATGAATAATCGAAAAAAAATACTCCCATTTAGCAGAATACAACAAGTCTATCGTTTTGTCCCTTGCTTCCATCAGACTTTCATAAAACATCTCAATATAGGATATTGATGTGTTGATATTGTTAATTATCTTAACGCGCTCATGAAATGTGTAAGCGGATGTTTTCTACCCTAGTTTTTAACACGAGTTATCACTAAAATTACTTTTTCCAGAATCTGCTTTTTTCGCGCTTATAACAGGCTTCCCTTGAAAATTATTACTCTTAATCACTTTGCCTTTTTCTGGCAATCGTTAAAACCAATCCACTTAACCTTTTTTATATTCGCTTACCTTGCCTCGTTTTTCATTTTTGCCGAGGAAAAGACCGATGCAGATCGTTATCCCGCGGCTTTTTTCGAGCAATACCGCCCACAAAACGCTTTAGAAATGATTGAGTTATTGCCGGGGTTTAATTTTGATCGCGGCTCAAATGCACGCGGATTTGGCGGTAACGCCGGTAACGTTTTAATTGATGGTGGACGACCCTCATCTAAATCAGGGGGCATTCGAACAGCCCTACTACGAATTCCTACTAGCCAAGTCGAACGGATTGAAATACTACGAGGAGGTGTCAGCTCAGGTGAAGCGGCCGGCCAATCGGTGGTCGCCAACGTGATTACCAAAAACAACGTAACCTCTGGTAGGTGGGCCTTTAAAGAACGTTGGACATCACATGTTAAAGTTCAGCCCAATTTAGAACTGGCCATTGCCACTCAGCTTGGCGACTGGAAAAGCGCCTTCGATATCGATATTGGCGCGAGAGAAAGCTACCGAACCGCTGATATCAAGGTAGTAGACGCCAGCAACTCTCTGGAATCTTCATCCTCTGAAATATTGAGCGATATTGCAGAATTCGCCTTTGCTAACGCTCAGGGTATAACCGATGTCGGTTCAGGAAAGCTCACTCTGAATGCTCGTATCGGCGGTAATCGATATTCGCAAGACACTAATAGAGATATTTTCATAGCGCGCCCTGTAGACAGCGGTGACCGTGATCAATTTTGGGACATAAACGTAAAATCTAAATTTAAAACCGGCGAATTTAGCGTTGATTGGGTCAACAACATCAATGACTGGAAATGGCACATCATCGGACTTAGTTTAATCGAGGACCGTAAATTCGAAAACCAATTCCATTCAGAAGATATAAACGAAGGCAGTACATTTGACAGCCAGTTTGTTCAAGACGCACTCAGTAGCGAAAATATTGCGAGAATCACTTTCGGTCGTTCGAAAGGCGCGCAGTTTAAACCAGAATATGGTGTTGAATTTGCGCGAAATAAGCTGACCAGCGATTCACTCTCTTTCGTTAATGACCTGCAGCAGATATTGAATGGTGGCAATGTGGTAGTCGAAGAACTTCGCCTCGAAACATTCGCGACTTTCGTTTACTCAGTTAATCCACAATTTATTTTGGAAGGCGGGTTGACTGGCGAGCTTTCTGAAATCAAGGTGTCGGGTGATTCTAGCCAAAAACAAAATTTTACTTTTTTGAAACCTCGGCTGTCCCTTACCTTTAAAGCCAATGAAAATAATCAAATCGTCTGGGAAATCGAACGTCGTGTTGGGCAACTTAATTTTCGAGATTTTGCTGCAAGTTCTCAAGTCTCGGACGAACGGACGACCTCCGGCAATCCTAACCTTGCTCCAGACACCACAGACGAATTTGCAGTAACCTATGACTGGAGTTTTAACCAACGAGGCAGTCTAAAAATTAAAGCCTTTTACCAGCAAAAATCAGACATATTGGAACAAATATTATTACCTTCTGGCGGGCAAGGCATCGGTAACGCCGGCGACGCAACCTTTTGGGGCATTGCCACGGATCTCAACTTACCTCTTGACGCCCTATTACCCAATGGACTTTTAGAATTATCCCATGTCTATCGAGATTCCGATTTTGACGATCCGATCATCAGCCGCTCAAGAACAATTAATAACTTCACCCCCAACTCACTTGACTTCAAATTACGCCAAGACTTAACCGACATTCAACTTGCCTGGGGAATGGAGTATTCTGGCAGTTTTACCAATACCAATTATTTCGTTGATGAGAGGCGGACCTTCAGCGGAAATAAACGATTACGGGTATTTATTGAAACAAGCCGATATTTCAACAGTAAAATACAGCTTGAAATCTCCGACATTAATACCGCCCGTTTCGATCGAACTCGATACATCTATCAAGACAACCGCGGCGGTATTTTCGATAAAACTGAAACGGCCAATAGGATCAGACAGCCTAATATTAAACTCACTATTTCTCGTAATTTTTGAATTCCCCTTTTTTTGCCCATTTTTCAAGATTTTTCTTATGAGATAGCCATTACAAGCATTGTTCTCATAGAAATCCCCATCAAACCCAACAAAACTCAATGCTGATGAAGCGCTGAGTGATTTGTTGTTAATAGTTGTTTTCTCGCCATTAACTGCCATGCCTCTCAAATAAATTAACCAAACAGAATATCAAAAGGAATATCGTCGATTATTTGTGACCCTTTATCTAATCCGATTGTCTTACTAGATGACAGCGGAAAAAAGTGAAGCGAATGACAATAAAAACGGGATTTCAGCAACAAATTAGCAAGGAGTTAATCGCTAAGGCGCAAACTGGTGATATGTTCGCTTTGGAGCAAATATACAAGCTCTACGCTGGCGCATGTTATAGCCTGGCTTATCGCATATGTGGTAAGCAATCCTTAGCCCAGGATGTTGTTCAAGAGGTATTTATTAAAGTCATCAACAAAATTGACGAATACCGAAACGACGGTAGTTTTTCAGGCTGGATCAGACGAATCGTCGCCAACGAGAGTATTAATCGAGTCAAATCGGAAAAACGACTGCATTTGGTCGATAACGATGAGACAGAAAATATCCCATCGCAAGATCTATTTGGCTTCGAATGGCTTAGCGCCTGCAAGGATTTAGACGTTTTATTAACGACATTAACAACCACCAGTAGAGCAGTATTATGGTTACATGAAGTCGAAGGATACAACCACAAAGAAATCGCACAATTTTATGATAAGTCCGAAAGTTTTTCGAAAACGACCTTGAGTCGTGCCTATTTAAGCCTAAGAAAAAAACTCTTAGCGAAGGAGCCAAAAAATGCATCTCAGTGATCAACAACTTTTAGAAGTTGATGAAGTGGATCAAGTTCATCTTGAGCAATGCAAAAGTTGCCGCCGAAGAGCAAACCATTTAATAAAAATGCGGCAATACCTCAAAGCGGTACCGCTTAAAGATTTTGCCACTGATGGTTGGCAAGAAATACAAACGATACACAATCAACGCGAGCAGTTAGTCGCGCTAAGACAGGCGAGGAAACAGGTCAATCGCTGGAAAACGGGCAGCCTTGCGCTTGCTGCATCGCTAATAGCCGTCGTTTTTTGGCAATCAACACAACGGCCCATTATATCCCTCGGCGATCAAGAATTAGCCAAACTGATAGAACAAAATAATGCCTTGCAACAGCGACTCGACACAACCACTCCACTGTATGAACAAAGCAATGTCAAATTACAGATGCTGCAGTTAGATATTCAAAATCTCGACCAGCAAATTCAAAGAGCTTACCTGCAAGGTGATAGTAACCAATCTAAAGCCGAATTATGGGAAAAAAGAAAAAAGCTAGTTAAACAACTGTCATCTAAAACAAAGAAGGTTAACACCTTAAGCATTTAATTCAGGAGATCTATTTATGAAAATATCTATTACGATAATAAGCGTTCTTTTTATCTTTCTTAGCCGTCCTCTATTTTCGGAAGGTAATCCTTACACCGATGAATCAGAAGCTTTGTTAGCGCAGCTTGAAGGAAATATTAAGAGGACCCTACAAATCGTCGCGCAAAACGAACAGAGCGCCGGTAAAGACATGTCGGAATTTTACTTCTCACTTGATTTTCCTCCGCAACAAGTTACCAGTATAGGCTTAGTTCTAGATGTCGATGGTGCTGCCAAAGGTTATAAGGTACTGTCAGTGACTCCAGGAAGCACGGCGGATAAATTGGCAATAAAAAGCGGTGATCAAGTACTGGCGATTAATGATATCGAAATTAATGAGGAAAACCATCAAAAAGCAATTCAGCAACTCAATCAAATGGTCGCAGGCCAAGATCTTAAATTGTCTTATAGATCTGGAGGAAACCTTAAAGATATTTCGATTAAAATCACAGGCCAATATATGCCAAGTATCAAGCTGGAAATCGGTTCGCAATCTTCAGGCAATTCCACAATTGAATCAACCGAAAAGCTAACTGAAGATAATTCACAAGCCTGTGGAAAAGTAACCTATTTCTTTCAGCCGCCGATTAATCAAGATTTGTATCCAGTCTCCATTAATAAAATCGACGACGATCATCGTAAACGCAATTGGCATAGCTATCGACTTCCCATTGGAAAACATACCATTTATTTACTCGAATATATCAACGACCCCGGTTTTCCGGTTCGACGAGTTGGAAGACAAAGGGCAAAACCCATTGAGATTGACATTAAGGCAAACACGACCTATTACCTCGGCGCGAAATTCAACCGAAGATATCGCCTTTCAGCTTCGAAAGGAAAACATTGGGATCCTGTGGTCTGGAAAACTGTTGAACGAGAGTGTAAATTATAGATTTGTTAATTTGAAAAGGACTTCAATATCTAGTTTTAATAAAAAGAAAATAATTCCAAGAAAATTGAGTGCGTATTTGGCAGGCTGGTAGGATTTATTATATGCTTGTAGTGCTAAGGATATTGGCGATAATGTCATCAATCATAAAACACTCCTATTTAGGGACAATCTACGATGTCAACAATAACGATTCTAATTATATTTGCGTTATTCATAACCGGCTCAATACTTTATAGCAAAAAGAAAGAAAAAGATCGCAGCGAGAAGATGTCTAAATTTGCCTCACGAATGGGCTATCGGTTTGAGATGAAACCTAATCCAAGTTATTTTGATCAATTCGCAAGCTTTCAATTATTCTCTAGTGGCCGATCTAAAAAAATTAGGGATCGCTTAAGTAAAACGAAGCGCTCGAATGAACTCGATATTTTTGGTTATCAATATACGACTGGCAGTGGTAAACATTCCCATACTTATCGATATACCGTGGTTAGCTTGCAAGATACTGATTACCAGTTCCCAAGCTTTGATTTACGACCGCAACACTTCCTGCACAACATTGGCAAATTTTTTGGTTATCAAGATATCGATTTTTCCGACAATCAAACATTTTCAGAGCAATTCCTTTTGCGCGGCGATAATGAATCAGCAATTCACGACTTTTTTAATCCAGATATTCTCGATAAATTCATTCAGTGCCAAGATATTTGTGTTGAAGCTAGAAACGATAGAGTCATTTTTTATCGTAATCAAGGTCATCTAGAAGGGGAAGAAATTAATCTCTTATCAGAACAAGCGTTAGCTCTTTTTCAGCTTTTTTGTAGAGATTGATGAAACTTTATTGGATTAAACACCAGATGGAAGATAAAGCATGCGTTCGCTAATTGTCATTGATAACTTCTATTCAAACCCTAAAACCATTCGCAACAAGGTCTTAGATATGACCTTTGTTGAACCGGATAACTTGGTAGGCTGGCGAACTACTGAAGGCTATTTTCCTGACAATTTTATCGAGCAGCTAGAAAGCAAAACAGGTTTATCAGTCAAACAAATTCAAATGCCGGAAGGCACCCCTTATGATAACGGTACCTATTATTTGGCTTTTAATGCTGGTTCAAAAAAAGAAAAGCCCTGGATCCATTGGGACTTACCCGCTTCGCATTATGTTTGCTTGGTATATCTCACCGAAAACGTTCCTTTATCGGCAGGCACCTCTTTTTTTAAGCACAAAGCCACCGGTGCAGAATTTGGTCCCACTGCAAAATTCGCCAAAAAACTTGGTATTAGCAAACAAGCTCTCAAAGATAGGCTCGATAGAGACGGTCCTTATCGTAACCGATTCATAGAAACCGACAGAGTTGGCTATCGATATAACCGAGCGATAATTTTCCCAGCTAATCGTCTACACTCAGCCAGCGAACATTTCGGCAAGGACATAGAAACAGGTCGAATTTTTCAAGCCTTTACCTTCGAAGCCAACTAATTTTCTGCCAACAGGACAATTCATCTATCTTTAAAGGCTAGAAATAGCCGATTGTCACGATAAATCTGGAAAAAAATGAATATGTTACTATATTTAATATCAAGGTCTTGAATAACCAAATCGTCTCTGCGCGCCAGGATACAAGTGAAAAACATTACTCATCAGTTATTACTATTTTTTCTTTTCTTGTACCCTATTGCCGAACTTAGCGCTCTGGAAAAGGCCACTATCGTCTTCGCGGGCGAAATGACCGAAATAGCCACAGAGGCGAAAGGGGGTTACCCCGAATTGGCGACCTTGCTAAAACAGCAAAGAGCGAGCAAAACGCCTACTTTTTTTCTATTTAGCGGTGGCAGTTTAGGCCCAAGCACTTTATCTTCTCTTGACAGAGGCACTCATATTATCGATTTGTTGAATAGTTTAGAGCCCGATGCCATGGGAGTTGCCAAACGAGAATTTAGCTTTCTAGAAGACGAACTTTCTCTGCGTTCCTACGAAGCAGCTTTTCCATTAGTCGCGAGTAATATCGAAGATCGTTTTACCCACGAAAATTTAGATGGGCTGATAGAAAGCGTGATTGTGCAGCAAGGCCCCTATAAACTCGGTATCTTATCGCTTCTGGACAAAAGCGTTATTGAAGAATACGCAGTATCGCGGGTTAGGCTTATTAACCAAAGGATTGCATTAACCAAGCTATCACAAAAATTGCGTAAACAAGACGTCGATTTTATTGTACTTTTGTATTCAACCTATCATCCCAATATCAATCAGTTTCTCGATGAGAATCTGGTGGATATCAGTTTAATGCGAGACGAACATACCCCTTCTCAATTAGAGCTCGAACGCAACTACCATGCCAGAGATCTGTTAATGTTTAATCCGAGCAAAGCAGCAATAATTAGCATTGAATGGGAAAAGGGCAACAGGCAAACACTTAAAGCAGACTGGCAACTCGTCAATTTAAGCGACTTCCCTAAAAATCCTGAGGTCTTAAGACAAGTTAGAAGCTATTCTGAGCGATTAGCATCGTTACTTCAACAGAAAATAGGTCTTTTAACCACTCAGATGGACACCAGACTCACGGCGCTCAGAACAAGTGAAAATGCATTTGCTAACTTTATTACCGATACATTAAGAGAGTACACTGGGGCAGAAATCGCATTTATAAACGGTGGTACCATTCGAGGTGGAAAACTTTACCAAGCCAACAGCATTTTATTACGCAGCGATATTATTAAAGAATTACCTTTTCGAAATAAAACGATCTTGTTAGACGTTACCGGCAAGCAAATTATTGCAGCATTAGAAAATGGTTTTAGTCTGTTTGAAAAAGTCAAAGGGCGCTTTCCACAGGTATCGGGCATGCAAGTGCAATATGACACATCTCTTAGCGTTGGTAGCCGCGTCGTCTCGGTAAAAATTAACGGGCAAATGCTTGAACCAGGGCGACACTACAAACTGGTCACCACTGACTATTTATCAACCGGTGGCGATGGTTTTTCAATGTTTAAGAATTTGCCCAAGTTAAAATATGACAATCAAATGTCCCGTTTGGTTTCAGACATCATCATCGATAGCATTAAGTCGAAGAAAAACATTGCCGTTTCCACCAACGGTCGCCTAGTTGACATTAACAAAAACAATGGCCATCAATCGAAATGACTGACAATAAACGGCTAACGGATTTGCCTACAACAAGCTCCGATCGGAATAATTCCCATCAGAAGCGAATTTCTTTAGTGACCATTTTCGGTACGGCATTCTTTAGTATTCTACTGTTGTTTATTGTCGCTAATAGCATAATCCTATTGAGACTTGCTGATTTTCAATCGATCCTTTCGCAACTTTCCGGAAGCGTTCTTCCAAAAGTGACAGTCTCAGGTCAAGCGTTCAGTAAAGTTAACCAGCTGACTTATTTAACTGCTCGACTCGCCAGTTCACCCACCCAAGCGTTTCGATTAATCGCCTACCGTGATATCGAAGATAAACTAGCGGAAATCTCCGATCTAAAATTAATTGCCGCCGATGATGAAATACTTGAAACGCAATTAAAATCAATCACCAATGAATTTGAAGGCTTAAATCTTCTCATTGAAGAGCGCATTCAAATCCAGCACCAAGTCAAACAACAAGAAGCAAAGATGTATCAACTTCATTCCGAAGCAATGACCCTATCGAAAACAGCAAAGCTTGATATTAATAGCCAGCGCAATTTTTCTTGGATATTAGATTTCGCCGAGATCGTTTCATTGTCAAGTAAGTCTTTAGCATTACGTCGTCTCAACCAAGTCAGACAGATAAATAAACAAATTCTGGAAAAATTTAAAACTCTCCGTATGGAAAGCTCTGGCATTCGCTTTAATAGCGAGGTTAGCGCTCTCGATTTAGTCGTCAAACTCGAGAGTATTCTTATTGTCGAATCAGGTATGCTTCCGACCAGAATACAAGAGCTACGCAGTATAGGACAGGCGACAGGTCGAAGTAATTTCGTTCATAATCTAGTAGAAGATTTTGCCCGACAGGTACAATTTCAATCCCGCGAATTAAACGGCGTTATCATTGCTGATGCCATGTCTACAACCGAAAGGATCGAATCGGAAACAGGAATTATAAAAATCATTGCTATCTTTTCATTTTTGTTTTTAACTGGGGTAGTATTTTATTTACAACGTAAAATTATAAAACGTCTGATCGCCCTTAACAACAGCGTATTAAAAAGAATCAAAGGCGAAAAACTCAAGCTGAATCTAAATGGAAATGACGAAATATCGGATATTGCTCAGTCCTTTAACATTCTTATGGAAAGAGTTGAAAAACAAAATATTAAACTTGAAGAACTTTCCCTAACAGACGGTTTAACGGGCATTGCTAATCGTCGATTCCTTGACAAAAACCTTCCATCCCAAATAAAGCTTGCTAAGGCAAACGACAAAACATTATCTGTTCTGATGATGGATATCGACTGCTTCAAGAATTTTAATGACCATTACGGACATTTAGCCGGCGATGATTGTCTGAAGAAAATCGCAGGCGCATTCAAATCTATGATCCATAGGAAAAACGATTTTGTTTCTCGTTTTGGCGGTGAAGAGTTTTTGTTAGTCTTGGCCGATACCAGTAAAGAAGGCGCCGAAAAAATCGCCCTTGATATGATAGAAAAAATCCTTTCTTTGAAAATTACCCATGAATGGAATACAGCTTCGCCCTACGTAACTTTGAGTATTGGTTACGCCTGTTTTGATCCACAGGCACCTATCACGGATAACGAGTTATTAAAAAGAGCTGACGAAGCACTTTTTCGAGCCAAAGAAAAGGGAAAAAACTGTGCCGTCGGTTTTGATATTTGTTAGTTCAGCTCCTCGAAATTTAAATCATATTTCGAAAGCAATTGTTTTAATCGATCGGAGTTTCACCGGCTTAAAAATTCGATAATCGTGTCATGATCTGCAACGCCCTCTTTGTAAAAAAAATACGATATCTAAGAATTTAGGTGAATTACATCTCTCTATCCGATGTTCTGGAAAGAATTCGATTTATAAAAATCTTGCTCTATGACATATAGTGGCTTCTGTCTTGCATTCTTTAAGCCCTAATACAATTAAAAACACCCGATATTATTAGTAGTTTTTCGTTTTTAACTTCAATCGGTTTTAGGGTTGCCTGTATTAACTACTCCGGTGGTGATTTCTATTTCTTGGAAAGTGATAGGCCAGCTCCGTGTTAATATTCTAAATTAAAATGTTAAAACATTTTTTATTGTTGAGCAGCTAGTATACGCATTGGGGATGCCATTATTTCGCAAATAACAAAGTGGGTAGTTTCCGCTCCTCTCTAATTCAGTTCATCAAAAGTCAAATCAAACTTTGCTAGAGCTTGTTTTAAACGATGCGAATCATTGGTAGATTTTTTATTTAATCTGGAAACACTAAAGAGTTTTCTTCCAGCATCGGCCATTGATTTAGAGTTCTTGCAAACTTGACTGACGCCCATTAATAAATATTGGTCGAATAGATCAACTTCGCTAGCGCGCTTCTCACCCAGCAATTCAACAGCAGTATTTCTCGGGTCATTGGTACTTTGAAATCCGTCTCTCCAGTATTCTTTCAACCGTATTATCTCGTCGTCAACAATATCTTCTGATATTCTTCCACCTTCAGACAAAGTCGCCATACGGATAATGCTGGAATTGAGATCTCTAAAATTCGCTTTCCAAGATGCGGAAGGTGACGTTGAGAATTTCATGTACTTTGCTCTTGCGCCTTTATTAAAACTCACCAAGTGACCTGCTTTTTGGGCGAACTTATTGAGCTCGAAATCAAGATTCGGCTCAAGGTCTTCAATGCGTTCTTTAAGTGAAGGTAATTGATAACTCCATAAATTAATTCTGGCTAAAAGATCTTCACGAAATTTTCCTTCCGAAACCACCCTATTCATATTGTTATTGGTGCCAGCAATTAATTGAAAGTTGCTTTCTATTTCCTTATCTGTCCCGAGAGGTAGATAGCTTTTTTCTTCGATTGCTCTGAGCAACATGGCTTGCTCGTCTAAACCAAGTTCTGCAATTTCGTCTAGAAACAATAGGCCTCCATCAGCTTCTTTGAGTAATCCTTTACGTGCATCGGCTGCGCCGGTAAAAGCCCCCTTGCTATGACCGAATAAGGCAGACATGGCTTTGTCACCCAGTAAAGTTGCGCAGTTTACTACTACGAATTTACCCGTTATTTGACCACGCTGTCGCTTGAGTTCGAAGATTCGTTTTACCAATTGGGTCTTACCCGCCCCTGTTGCACCTGTGATCAACATGGGTTCTTTGGAGAGCACTGATACTTTTTCAAGCTGCTCGATCATTTTATTGAATTTGAGATTACGTGTTTCTATACCAGACTTCAGATAATCAACGCCAGTGACTCGCTCCTGATTAAAGCGAGAAGCGATTTGATCATAACGGGATAAGTCTAGGTCGATGACCTGATACCTCCCCACTGTTGGGTATTCCTTATTGCCAGGAGATGTTTGAAATAGTTTTCCTGGAAGGTAGTTTGTCTCGGCTAGTAGATACAAGCATATCTGTGCAACGTGTGTTCCCGTGGTGATATGGATTAGATAATCCTCTTCATCAGGTTTGAATTGATAGCTTTGACTAAAATCGAACAGTTGACTATATACCGATTCGAAATCCCACGGGTCTGAGAAATCCACTTGGTGAAATAGGACTTCAGTTTCTGGAGAAACAGTCTCTATATCTTGTTTTACTTGCTCGGCCAGTCGCTTAAAGCCTTCTTCATGCAATAACACCAAAGTATCTACAATCATGTCTTCTTGCTGGCAAAGCGCTATATTTGGCCGCCATTTATCCCAGCGTTTGGCATTTTTGCCTCTTCTGTCGAGGTTTGTGCCTAATATACTGACTACGGTTGTTTTCTTATTCTTTCTTGAGGTCATATCTTATTTTATATGCTTATATTTATTTCGATAGATTATTTCACTTAAGCAAGAGACTGTCAATTTAACAATTTTGCGTTTGGAGTTAATTTACCTTTAAAATACAACGAGTTAAGAAATACATTTAATATTTTTGAAAAATTGGCACGGCGCTCGCAATATCCTAATATATAAATTAAGAGTAAAAAGAAAAAGTAGGAAAAACAAATGCAAAGTAGAGCTGAAACAACAAATTTTGAAGTAATGGAATCAGAAGGCGTTCCGATTAAGTCTTGGACTAAAGGCGTTCCTTTTGAAGATAAAGCGAGACAACAATTGAGAAATATTGCATCACTGCCTTTTATTCATAAATGGGTTGCAGCTATGCCCGATGTGCATTTAGGAAAAGGCGCGACCATTGGAAGCGTAGTTCCTACTTTGGGAGCCGTTATTCCAGCAGCTGTTGGTGTTGATATTGGATGCGGAATGATGGCAGTAAAAACCAATATGAATGCGAGTCAATTGCCCGATAATTTGTTTGCGATGCGTTCGGCGATTGAAGCAGCGGTTCCTCATGGACGCTCTGCTCGTGCAAGGCGAGGAAGAGATAAAGGTTCTTGGAATAATTTACCATCAGATGTTGTGAATGCGTGGAGTAATTTATCGACTGATTTTGATCGGTTGTGTGATAAGCATACTGTTTTGAAGAAAACTAACAATGTGGCTCATCTTGGAACATTGGGAACAGGTAATCATTTTATCGAAATCTGTTTGGATGAAGCTGACCAAGTTTGGTTTATGTTACATAGCGGATCACGTGGAGTAGGAAACAGAATTGGAACTCACTTTATCGAACAGGCTAAAAAAGATATGCAGAGATGGCATATCAATTTGCCTGATAGAGATTTGGCTTACCTGCCAGAAGGGAGTGACCATTTTAATGATTATGTTGAGGCGGTTGAATGGGCCCAGAACTTTGCAAGAACAAACCGTGAAGTCATGATGCAAAGAGTGATTGGTGCGGTTAAATCGAGTTTAGACTTTAACTTTGAAGTGAGCGTTGAAGCGGTGAATTGTCACCATAACTATATTTCACGCGAGCATCATTTTGGAAAAAATGTAATCGTAACGCGCAAAGGAGCAGTGAGAGCCAGGGAAGGCGAAATGGGTATTATTCCCGGAAGTATGGGAGCGAGATCATTCATCGTTAGGGGCCTCGGAAATCAAGATAGTTTTTGTAGTTGTAGTCATGGCGCAGGACGTGTGATGTCTAGAACGCAAGCTAAGAAAGTGGTTTCTATGGAAGAGCATTTACAGGCAACAAAAGATGTTGAATGTAGAAAAGACAAGGATGTTATCGATGAGACGCCTTCGGCTTATAAGGATATTGATAAGGTAATGCAAGCGCAAAATGATTTGGTTGAAGTGGTTCACACACTGAAGCAAGTTGTTTGTGTGAAAGGATGATGACACGGAAGTATAAAGACCATGGATGGTCTAATTATTTTCACAATAATAAATACTGGGCGTGCTGATGCGAATGGAGTGTCACCACTAAAAATGATTATGATTCTAGTGACCGAGTAAAATCGGTGGCCGTTTAAAATATTTTGTCTGTACGGTTGAGGATGCAGGCTCGATGCTCGATGGCGGGTGTCAGCTGGCGCGCGTTTCCAAAGGCAAAGTTAACTTTGAGTAATGCCTTAGTTACGGTTATCCGCGGGTTCGAATCCCGTTGCGTCCACCAAATAAGAAAACGAAACAAAAACGAATAAGAAATTGAAATGAAAAATAAATATTTAGCAATCGATGGTAGTCAGGGTGAAGGCGGAGGACAAATTCTGCGCACATCCCTCTCGCTATCCATGTGTTTAGGACAGCCAATTCGAATAGATAATATTCGAGCAGGTAGAAAAAAACCAGGATTACTACGCCAGCATTTAACTTGTGTTAGAGCAGCAAAAGAGATCTGCAGTGCTGCAGTTGAGGGAGATGAATTAGGATCAAGTTCTATTGAATTTATCCCTGACCAAATTAAGGCTGGCGACTACAGGTTTGCAATTGGAACAGCAGGAAGCACAACTTTGGTATTTCAGACGATTCTTCCTCCTTTATTGAAGGCAGATAAGAAGTCTAATGTCAGCTTTGAGGGTGGTACGCATAATATGCAGGCGCCAAGTTATGAGTTCTTGACGCACTGTTTTTTAAGCGCATTAAGAAAAATGAATTGTCAGGTTGATTGTGAATTACTGCGATACGGATTTTATCCCAATGGTGGTGGACAATGGATTACGCAGGTTCAACCTGCAGAGAATGTAAAAAGATTAAAGCTTTTGGATAGAGGAGATCTAGTGGCAAGGAGCGCCACAACCTTTATTTCGAAAATTCCGTTACATGTGGGTCAAAGGGAGCTAAAGAAAGTTGCTCAGAATTTGAACTGGTCTTCGGATGAGTTTATCGAAAAGAAAGTCGACGCGTTTGGACCTGGCAATTTAATATCGTTGAAATTGGCGTATGAAAATACGACTGAGTTATTTGACGAAGTAGCACAGAGAGGATTAACGGCGGAAAGAGTAGCAGGAAAAGCAATAAAGAGTTTAAAACGCTATCAAGATTCTAAAGCGGTTGTCGGAGAATATTTGGCCGACCAATTATTACTTCCAATGGCACTGAATTCTGGAGGAAGCTTTATCACTCATGCAGTTAGTGAACATGTAAGAACGAATATCAACGTTATTAATCAGTTTATCAGTGATGCGGTAAGCATCTCTAATATTGATGATGACACGGTGAAGATTGTAGTAAAGCCATTTATGGAAAGATAAATTATTCGTAGGAGCGCGCCTCCGTGCCGCGAAGCAATAGTTAAAGTCGAAATATACTGTGATTTTTTCGCGGCGCGGAGGCACGCTCCTACAAGAGATATAAAAGAATGTGAAGAATTAGAATTAACCTGACTAAGTAATTTCTGATTCTTCCAAAAGAGTTTAGGAAATAATGACAAGTTTAACGGTTCTGGTTCCCGACTGTAATATTTCGGACCAGTCTGGCACAGCGGTATTACCTAACTGTGTACCAAGTTTGTTTATTAGTTCTAGACGCCAAACTACTTTGTAGCTCATTTGGTAGAGCAATAGACTATTAATCTATTTGTAGTCGGTTCGATTCCGACCTTAGTAACCGTCGACTGAAAATCGACTCCGTTCTTTCACAACGGCTGGATAACCGAAAGGTTGGGGTTCGACTCCCCGTAAAGTAAACATAGGGCTTCTGAGTAAGCTTAGGAAAACGATTGGAGTTGCATTTGAACTTCAACTGAAGTCAAAGCTAACTCAGCAACTGATGACCAATCAATACGGGTCAAATAGGTGCGAAGCTTGATGAAGACGTAAGCATTAACGATAAATGAGTTCCTTCAAGTTTTGATTCAGAGGGTTCACTGAAAACTTTAATATTACTGTCCAATCTTCAAGCCTCCCTCCTGTTTCAATTATTGACTGCCAATTAATTGCAGGAAGCCCGTCATCAAGAATGACAGTATTATTATTGTGCTGATTAGCACAGACATAAAAGGAGAAAAAAAATGTTTGGACTAAAAAAGATTAATGTCGCAGACAACGAACGAATTCTTATGTTTCGAAGGAATCGATTTGAAAAAATTTTAAGCCCCGGCGAACATCGTTTTTACGATTGGTCTGGCAGCGTCACAGCGTTTAAGTATGATATTACTAAAGCCGAATTAAATCATCATCTCGGTCGGCTCTTAATCACCACTTACCGCGATGAGTTGGCAAATGACATTATTTGTGCGGATATTAACGAAAATCAGGTGGGACTAATCTATTTGGATGGTAAGCTATCCGATATACTGTCACCTAATAGTTTCAAGATGTATTGGAACTTGGCTGTTAAAGTTGAAATAAAAGTCATTGATATTGATGATTCTTTCTCTGTCGATGGTCAGTTATTAGCCACTATGGTTCGCAATAAAGGCAGTTTGATTTACACTAAAGCGGTTAATGCCATTTATTACATAGAAGTACCTGATAATCATGTGGGTCTTTTGAAGATCAACGGTAAGCTGGAAAAATTGCTTAAACCTGCTAGTTATGGCTACTGGCGCTTCAACCGAAACATTGAAGTTCAAAGGCTCGATTGTCGATTGCAGAATATGGAAGTCAGTGGTCAGGAGATTTTGACTAAAGATCGAGTTAGCTTGCGAATTAATTTGTCGGCGAGTTACCGAATTGTCAATACCGAAAAAGTGGCGACTTTACTTAAAAACCACGCAGATTTTCTTTACCGAGAATTTCAACTGGCATTAAGAGAAGTGGTGGGTACTCGATCGCTCGATGCAATTTTGGAAGAGAAGGATATCGTCAACCAAACCGTAGAAAGTAATATTAAAACCAACGCCCTTTCCTATGGATTGGAAGTAATCAGCGTCGGTGTAAAAGATATTATTTTGCCAGGAGATATGAAGAGTATTTTGAATCAAGTGGTCGAAGCGCAAAAAGCGGCCGAAGCCAATTTGATCAAACGTCGCGAAGAAACTCAAGCGACTCGCTCTTTGCATAATACTGCTAAAGTAATGGAAGGTAACGCGACTCTAATGCGTCTGAAGGAATTAGAAGTATTGGAAAGAGTTACAGGTAAGATTGATCATATGACCGTTTATAATGGACTAGAAGGTGTCATGAAGGATATGGTTAAGATTACTGGAAATGTGCCGAGCTAAAACGATAAGAGGAGTTTGACTCCTCTTATCTAGCCGCGAAAATTGATAATTTTGTAAGGAGCAGTAAAGTCATGAAGCCATTCATGGAAGTTAAGCCTGAGAGATTAATAAGAGTTTTCGATAGCTCTGAATTTCAATCCATCGAAAAGAAATGGATAGATGCATTCTGTAAAAATAGGTTAGGTTTAAGCATTAAACAATACAAATGGCATATTTTTTGTGGAGAAGGTTATCCATCAATAGAGGGAGATTTGGCTGAAGCAGCGTACCAAGAACATGAATCAGCAGCATATATTGTGCTGTTAGAAGACGGTGAAGCATTCTTAACTGATGAAAAACCGAGTGACCTAAATTGCACAGATGCCTATGTATTTCCTGAGAATTTATCTTGGACAATGGCTTTCACTCATGAGGAAGGCTGGATGGGACCATACTTTGCTAAACATAAAAACTACACCTTGCTTGAAGAAAAAAATAGGTATCGAATTGAAAAACAGAAACAAATAAAAATAGCCAAGAAAAATGGCTGGATGTAATAATTTGCAGAAATGACAACCCGTTATAAGCGGTAAACTAAAGACAAGTATTATGGAACTAACATTTTTAGGAACTTCATCGGGAGTTCCAACAAAAATACGCAATGTGAGTGGACTTGCTTTACGAAAGCAAGCCAGTAAGTTTTGGTATCTGATAGATTGTGGTGAAGGCACTCAGCATCAATTGTTGAATACCAATTTATCGCTCAAGCATTTACGAACGATTTGTATCACTCATGTTCACGGCGATCACTGTTATGGATTACCAGGGCTTTTAGCGACTACAGCCATGTCAGGCAGAATTGAGCCAATGTCAATCATCGCTCCGAAAGGAATTAAAGAGTTTATTTCTGCAGTCATAGAAGCAACAGATATTCATCTAAGTTATGATATTAATTTTGTAGCGGTTGAAGAACTCGATTCTCCTATGGAGTTTGAAGAGTTTGATATTAATCAGGTAGAGCTATCACACAGAGTGCCTAGCTTTGGCTACAGTTTTGTAGAAAGAAATACCAGTAAAAAGCTCGACACTGATAAATTGAATTCTTTGGGTGTTCCTCGTGGACCATTATGGGGAAAACTACAAACAGGTGAATCAATAGTCTTGGATGACGGCAAAGAGCTAAAAGCTGAAGATTGTTATTTGGAAAATAAAGCGCCTAGGAAAGTCATCATTTGTGGAGATAATGATACACCAGATTTGATTAGAGAAGAATCTACCAACGCTAACCTAGTCGTACATGAAGCGACTTATACCCAGCAAATAGCAGATAAAGTAGGTCCAGGTCCACAACACAGCTGTGCTAAGACTGTAGCTGAATTTGCCGAGTCTAATAAGCTGAAGAATTTAATATTAACGCACTTTAGCGCTCGTTATCAGCCGGATAGAGACAAACCGGATTCTATTTTTGATATCGAAAATGAAGCTAGAGAAAATTATTCAGGTAATTTGTTTATAGCGAACGATTTAGATGTGTATCAGTTAGATAAAGATGGTTGTGTGAAAAGAATACACTCGAAAGAATCAAAATAAAATAAAGAAAAAACATCATGATATCAAAGGAAATTGAACAAGAAATACAGCTCAGAATAGATGCCGCCGAGAAAGAGCATGGCGTCAAAGTTCTATATGCAGTTGAATCAGGTAGCAGAGCTTGGGGCTTTGCTTCACCAAATAGCGACTATGATGTTCGTTTTATCTATGCCCATCCAAAAGATTGGTACGTGGCAGTTGATTTAGAAGAAAAGCGAGATGTTATCGAATATCCCATTGTTGATGAAATCGATATTAGTGGTTGGGATGTTCGAAAAGCATTAAGACTCTTTAAGAAATCCAACCCTTCCTTTGTGGAGTGGTTACATTCTTCAATCATCTACCGCGACGACGGAGTTTTTGCGGAGACCGCAAGAAGTATATTGGCATCCAGCTATTCTATCGACAAAGGCATTTATCATTACAGAAGCATGGCTAAAACTAATTATCGAGGTTATTTGCGAAAACCAATGGTTCCGCTTAAGAAGTATTTTTATGTATTAAGACCCTTGCTGTCTATTCTATGGATGGAAAAAGAAGGAACGCCTGCGCCAATCGAATTTGATAAATTGAGAATGCTGGTTGAGACAGGAAGTGAACTCGATTGTGCCATAACAGAATTGATTGAACGGAAAAAGTTAGCTCTTGAAAGAGAAATTGCTCCAGCGGTTCCGGTAATTAACGAATTTATAGTTTCCCAATTGAAGCGATTGGAAACCTATGGTGGAACTGAATTGGGTAAAAGTTTTGACTATGATGAACTTAATGTTTTGTTTCATCGGGCAATTTGTGGGTAAAGCTTAGCAAAAGTCGTAGATAAATATATTTTCCAAGGCGTTAGGTTCCTATCTAAACTACACATTATTGATTGACTTGTATGTCTATTATATATACACCATTGAATACCAGAATTCCGGCTTTGGTGCTGCCTTATTAAAAGACTACGTCTGTAGAGCTAAGCGATTATCAACGGAAGTTGATATAAAAGCGATTCTGGTTCATTCACTGAACGAATTATCTACAGAATTTTACGAATTATGGTTTTAGAAAAGCACGCTTTGACGATAACCTTTTACTTTTACCAATGTAGTGACAGTAAGAGCACCAAATGGCAGAAGTCATTTATATTGATTCCTATAGAAAATCAAGAACTCAACTTTCTTGCCATTTAGCTAAATGTTCACAACCTATTTCCTACAATAGCCTATCCAGAATTTGCGACTAACGTCGGTTGTTGTTTTCTTAGGCATCGATAAGAATACCCTTAACAACACAAGTTAGGATTTCCGAACCATTCAATATAAGCTGGCCAGATTTCATGAAAACGCCGATTCGCATAGTTTTCAGCGAACACTTCACCACTTGGATTTCGTTTTTTACTTCGAAATTTACCAATATGATGACCCAGCTCGTGCAAAAATACGTGCATTAGCATATAGGCCTTGGCCTGAGATTCAGAAAAATAACAAAGCCAATAAGTGCCCTCTTCTTCCGATCTAACTTTTTTCTCAGTAACCACACCAAGCACTCTGATTAACCAATGATGTTCCTGAAAATAGTAGTCATTAATTTCTATCCACAAATCTTTTTCCCAGGCAGATAACCAAATGGTTGCAGTATCTTCTTGACGGTGGTGACTGTATAGACCGTCGTAATCATAATCGCCGGAATCTAAGATGATCGATTCTAATCCTTCGCTAATATCAGACCAGTCAGGTATCAAGTCCGTAAATTCATGAATATCTTTTTTGCTAATCACATGCCGATATCCCTTATCCGGTCGAACTCGATCAACAACGTAACCTAACCGAGCAGTTCTAACATGATTATTTTTTCTTTGTACATGGCCACCGATGACTTTTGGCGACGTTTTTCTATTGTATGTTGCTCTCATAATTTAATCCTTTTGCATACGCTAGCGAACGGCGTCAGAATAAGACACCGTTTACTAAGTTTTAGTTTTTCTATTCTCGGAAGTAATGATCGCGAATAGAGCCATCGAACCTGCCCGATTTAAGACAGCACGCCTTAAAATCTACGGCCAGAGTCGCACGGACACGGATCGTTTCTACCGAGTTTTTCAGAAAGCTCTTTGTAACCGTGCACAATTCTTTCGCCACGTTTCACATTCGTTTCTGATGGATAACCATTTCTTCTTTTACTAGTCGGGACAAAAAAAGAAATTATGAGTTGAATTATTGTACTTCATGATGCACCTCCCGCTCTTCGGCTCAAAGCTAAATGAATCGAAATTTTATTTTCCTTTAACAAGCAAACTTTATTGAAAAAAAATCGTGACTAACCGTCACCGGCAATTACTTCGGAAAAGTTTGGCGTAATTTTTTTAGTTTGACTGGTCTGTTCACGAATGGCTAACAGACTCAAGAGAGTGAGTGTGTTAGGACTCGAAAAAAGACCAGCAAAAGATATTGTTGAAAATCATTATTTTATCTCCTTTGCTGTTAGTTGATAGGCGATTTATTTTTAAATCGTGTGCAGTTTAATCCTGTATCGTAAGAAAATCAAATATAATTTGCGTCTTTTATTTTCTATTGCGATCGAATAGACAATAAAAGACGACTTCTTATAGCCGCCTCATATTCTTAGAAAATCCCTTTGTTAAAAAGTCCATTTGATCTGCCAGAATATTTCTATTAGCCAAAGCCAAATACTCAGATTTATTCGGACGAAATGGAATAGCGATCAACTGCATTCCTGCTTCATCAGGCGTACGACATCCTTTGTGATTATTGCACGACTTACAAGAGGCAACACAATTCATCCAAGTATTTGGGCCGCCTCTTGCTTGTGGCATGACATGGTCACGAGTAAGCTCAAGGCGTCGAAAAGACTTTCCGCAGTACATGCATAAATTACTATCACGCCTAAACAAAGAGCTGTTGCATAGGCGTGGTACACGCATATCTTTCGCGTGAACTTGTCCTTCCGTGGCGATAACCGAGGCGATCTCTAGTACAGAACGTTTACCACTTAAGCGCGACAATCCACCTCGTAGGCGAACAACGCTATCACCATAAGTCCAAACAACCTGCCCTTTTGAATACAAGCATGCAGCAGATTCAACATCGATCCACTGAGTTGCTTGTCCCGCTTTATTTAATCGCAAGATTTGAGCTTGCATCTCATTCTCCTTGTTAGAGTTAATTATTAGCAAATAGGTTTTCGCAAAATCATCTAAAAATTGGAAGGACGAACCGGAATCGAACCGGTGAAAATTGGATTTGCAATCCAAAGTATTACCTCTCTACCATCGTCCTAAATAAACATCCATGTCCTATTGATTTCCTTATCAAAACCCAATTGCCGGGTTCAAAACAAATACCGACCTCGAAATTGATACAAGTGCATAATCGACTTAATGCCTTGCTCCATTCGTTTACGAGCGGCAACGTTAGCCGAATGTACTTTTATATTTGGTGGCACAAGTCCATACTCAACCACCGCTTTTTCTAACCAAGTAATTACATCGTAACCTGTACCTCGTTTATCATTTCCAAGGTCATGATCTAAACTTAAATCACTCACCGATCCTGTCATTAATAAACTAATAGCCTCTTGCGGCCATCGAACAGTTTTCCAGCCAGGTGGTGCCTGACGAACATCATCTAAAAAGACTTTCATTTGACTCCTCCTTTGTTAAGATTTGGGGCTGGTTATAGGGCTCGAACCTATGTCGACTGCTTACAAGGCAGTTGCTAAACCATCTCAGCTAAACCAGCATAGTGTTGGAAGCCCCGACCGGATTCGAACCGGTGATCTGAGATTCAAAGTCTCATGTGTTACCAATTACACTACAGGGCTAAAATAAATAATTGGCACCCTTGGCAAGACTCGAACTTGCGCGTCCTGGTTTCGAAGACCAGAGCTCTTCCAGCTGAGCTACAAGGGTATTTTCAATTATTAATTAAATACCGAGTACGGACTCTCACCGTCAAAAATGTATCATCACGCCTCGGTTAGTGATGTTGGAATGTTTGGTGTTCCAATGGGGGTTCGAACCCCAGTAACTTGGTAGCCAAGGGTAGGTGCAATAGGCAAAAGCCAAGTGTCCTTAACCACTAGACGATGGGAACATATTTGGTGGGCCGCCCGAGATTCGAACTCGGAACCTTCCGGTTAAAAGCCGGATGCTGCTGGCAGTTGAGCTAGCGACCCTAAATTAAAAATGATCGAGTCGGACTTTCACCGTGATGGGTCTGTAGGGTGAAGCCTCGATCAACTTCACCACCGCAATGCCAATCGATTATTAAAATCAAAACTGGCGGGTATACAAGGACTCGAACCTTGATCAACCGGTTAACAGCCGGTCGCTCTACCTCTGAGCTATACACCCAATAAATTGGTCTGGGATGAAGGATTTGAACCTTCGACATCTCCGTTCCAAACGGAGAACTCTGACCAGACTGAGCTAATCCCAGATAATTTTGGTGGCAATGACTGGATTCGAACCAGTGCACTCACCCGTATGAAGGGTGCGCTCTGCCAACTGAGCTACATTGCTACAATATCTATCTTAAAAGTTTTGGAGCAGATCTCGAGATTTGAACTCGAACTTTTTGGTTGGAAACCAAACGTGATGCCCTTTACCCTTAAGAAGTATCACTACACCTGCTTTGGTGGATGACCCTGGAGTCGAACCAGGTATGCTTACGCCTCGGGGTTACAATCCGATCGAGATCCACATCTCCCGCCATCCCTTTAACTAAATAAATTTTACGAGCATCAAACAGACTGCTCGTACTTTTTTGCGAAAGCCAATTTGTTAAAGAACGTCGCCTACAATTGAGGCATAAAAAAACCCGAGGATGTTATCTCTCGGGTTTTAATTTAAAACTCAAGAGAAATTTTTCGTAACTCTCAAGTAAAACTTGCCAAGTTACATAGGCGCACCTCTGGCACCTAGACTATTTTTTGTATCTAAATATTGTTGAACACATTTACGCTTGCGAGCAGCTAACCCGGGACGAATTATCTCAATCCAAGAGTTTCTCGGTTCCAGCATTTTCTTGTGTTTGACAAATTGTTTTTTCATTTCTATTTCAACTCAATTTTAAAATTTGGTAGCAGCGCCGAGATTCGAACTCGGACTAACCTCTTATCAGGAGCTACGGAGTATAAACCCGCTGTTCTACCGTTAAACTACGCTGCTATTAGTCTTTAGCTGCGCAAATTTCTCTGCGACTTTATGTCGCTGGTATTCCAAATAATTTATAAAACTGCATTATATTTTTCCAATTAAAAAACCCGGTAAAGCACTTGTCTCTACCGGGTTATTTTTCCCTTCGAGACTCTTTGAAAAGCCTCGACTATTTTGTCAAAGCTTATCCCTTATTTTTCTGATACCCAAATGCATCCGTACACGTAGCTCTATTGCCGTTCACCGGCATGGGCCATATGTTCTCTCTTTCCTTTATGCGTTCAATAATAAACATTTTATCTTTTCCGTTTGAAACAACTTGATTGTTTCTCCTCATTTCTTGTTGAGCATTTAAACATTAGAAAATAATTCCGTCAACACTTTATTTTATTTTTTATTCTTTATATTCAATAACTTACAGTGTTTTAGGTTGAGCGAAAGCCTTCACCCTTAATCAGTGAATTGAACCAGTATTTTTTGAAACAGACCCATTCAATTTCAAATCTACAACTCTATTTTTTGTTCTTCAGTCGTCAATTATTTTTCCTTTTATTTTTACACTACTTACTAAATTGGTACGCCGCCCGAGACTCGAACTCGGAAAACCGAAGGCTTAAACCTCGTATGTATACCAATTCCATCACCGACGCATTAATCTTTGGCGGAGAGAAGTGGGATCGAACCACAAAGCTATTGAGCTTCCATTCGTTTAGCAAACGATGCCGCGACCATCGCGGATTACTCTCCAATTTAATTCTTTAATCTGACGGAAGCCGGAGGGCACGATCCCCAAACCTATTAAGGTTCCACTGGTTTTCAAGACCAGGACTTAGACCCACTCAAAGTTTCAACTTCCTAAATTGGTGCCCAGGGAGAGACTCGAACTCTCAAAGAACGGAATCTAAATCCGCCGTGTATTCCAATTCCACCACCTGGGCTTACTAAAATTTGTACCCAGAGAGACTCGAACTCTCAAAGAACGGAATCTAAATCCGCCGTGTATGCCCTGACTCTCTATAAAGCACTGGCACCCTGGGTATTAATCATTATTGGGGTGACCAACCGGCATCGAACCGGCGTCTTCCTAGATCACAACCAGGAGCTTTACCAACTAAGCTATGGTCACACCATTAATGACTAAATTTTTTCTAGCGGAATTAAAAACGACCGCATCGCCATCCTTGGCTCCTTGCGGAATACGTTCCATCCATGGAAATAAAAAAGCCGCAAGATTTTAGGCTTGCGGCTTTTAAAGAATGCAGGTTTATTTGAATTCTTCTTATCCGGAAGCCTGCGCTTCCAAATAAGGAAGCGAGCTAAATCAATAACGAATGATGCTCACCAACTATTGATCCATTTATTAGACTACCCTGTGGCCCAACAAATTTAATGAAACTACTGAGCACAGCCTGACGGGAGATCAGTAGATCTCTTGCGTCTTTATTCTGTGGTTTAATTGAGTAGTTCATTTTTCTGTCTCTTTAAAATTAAATTTCGTTAAATTTTCATTTGTTTGAATATGAAGCTATTAAACACTCTTCGCCGACACACTGTCAACAATAAATTTCATTATTATTCAATAGTATCAATATGTTACAAAGCAAATAAGACAGTAGCTACCCTTCGTTTAAAATAAACAAATATCCGGTACTTCATCCTTGAACGAACTATCCTAGAGTAATTAGTTGCACATGAAAAAAATGTGTTATTCATTGCCGCGCATAGGAAATAAAGAAATGTCGTAATCACCTGATTGGTGAATAGTGCATTTATTTGTTTTCTAGGTGCGACAAATGATTGCGCAGAATTTCATGTGCAACTGATTAATCTAGGATCTTATTAACCCGCCTTTTTGCTTTTATGTCTTACTAATATGTCAGTATTCCTTTTCAATTTTCATTTAAGTCATGCAGCAGAACACCGGCGTTCTTGCCTCTTTGTTCCATACTGACCGATCCTTGGACATAAAAAAACGCCGGTTGCTTTTCAGCTTCCGGCGTTTTAAATAGTTTCGATTTCTTAATACAATCTTTTATTTCAAACCTTGGAAGCTGTTAACTCCCAAAGGATGGAAGTTATTTTATTGCGGATGTTCACCTGTCAATAATTTTGCTATCGACTGGTATTGCATTCCCTCTAGACAACACTCTTGCCAAAAACTGGGCATACGCATCCGAGTAGAGAAAATCTCCACGATCAAATAGCTAAGCTGTTGATTAAAAGTTGCTTGAAACAAAATTTGTTTATCCTTAAAAATAGTAGGCCATTCTAATTCGCTTGATTATTTAAATCAAGCTTTTACAACTTATCGTTATTTTACTTTCTTAGCGAAAGTTTATGCTGTACTTATTAGCTAAGTAACTAAAATCAAACGAATGACACTCCAGCCCAGTGTTATGATTGCAGCAATTAAACACCAAATAAAAGACTAGCGGTCGAAAGAGATTAACCGCAGACAACATAGCTTTGTTTTGGTAGGAATATTAGGATAAAAAATTTACAGGAAGTTTCCTATTACCTAATTCACTCACACTCGGTAGTCAAAATGGCGGCTATTCGAGGAGTCTCACAGCGACATGCATACCATCAATTGTCCAATGTTTTTTTATTTCATTGAAGACAACTCTGGAAATCAAGGTGGTTTCGGTCGAGTCTGAGTAAGATACTTTCATTTTACAGAAGTGGTTGTGTTGTTTGATAAAATCGATAACTTGAATATTTGAGATTTCTTTTTCAACGTCTAATTTCCGTCTCTTAGACCAAGACTTTTTTATTATTTCGTATTTCATTGGACGCTATTGTATAAGGTTATATTTGACTTTGCAAAAAACAAACTCTATTTTTCGGTTTGCTCAATTAAAAACACCCAATGTTATTAGTAGTTTTTTGTTTTTAACTTCAATCGATTCTAAGGTTGCCTTTGCCAGTTTATTTTTAAGATTATCATCTTTAAATTTGTATACCGGATATTTTGAAAGAGTTTTAGTCAAGGCGAGCTGCAGTAAATCTTGGGTTTTAGGGATATATTTCTCAGAAAGGTTATTAATATTCAGACTTACTATTTTGGGGTTATTTAAATAAAAGGCGCCTTTTTCTTTGTTATAACTCAATGAACCTCGAATATTCGTTTTGCCTGAACCCTTTATGCCTCCCGGCGCAGATACGGCTATATTGATTATAATTCCGATCTCGTTACTTTCTTTAATCAACTCAATTTTTGGCTTAGATAGTTTTAGATTAACAAAATATTTCTTTTTTTCCATTGGCATCATCGCAGAAACTTTATCTTGTATTTCCTGCTCTGTAATTTCTAAGGTATATGAAAAGGCCATCGTTAGCGGCGAAAAGAAAAATAATATGAGTAAAATCATTCTAAAAATCGTTCTAAAAATCAATATTAAATCCTCTGAAGGTAAAATCTGTTTCATGAAAAAGTGATAAGCGTTATTCGTGTTAATGCTTTAAAATAGATCGTAGAACTTTATTTTCCATTCTTGCTTTATTTGAATTGGGGCTAGTGTTCTGGTTCAATATTCGCCCGAGTTATTTTGGTTGGCTATTTACCTCTAAAGCTATTTTGGGCGCTATAAATGTGTACCCAATTAACAGCAGACCAGCATAAGTACCGTCATACCAACTGCTATCTTGCGGAAGCATTGAATAAGCCCAGACGCAAAAAGCGCCGACTGATAACCCCAATTGCAGTTTACTGGTGACCTTTAGACTAACACGCAGATAGAAGTAGGTTGCAAAAACGCCGAACAGAAAAACCACCAGAAAGGCGACCCAGTCTGGTTTGGGCGTTGCGTTAAGAATGGATTGCATTGCTAGGTATACACCAATCACCTCCGCTGGAATAAGCTTCATTAACGCATCAGAGTAACTGTCGGTATCCGGCGCTGATTGAGCCTCAGTTCCTGGCCCTGCTCGAGATGCTACGGTGGCAGCAGGCACTGTTTTTATTATTGATCGTCCCATTTTATTTCTCCAGTATCAGGTTGCTAATCAAGTGGCTATTTTTTTAATAACTAAATTGCCTTGCGTTTCAGTTCGAAAGAGCGGCTTATAGCTTTCCAATCTTCATCCTCTTCGGTTTCAGACTCAAAAGACAAATTGCGTGTCGGTGGGCCTTCATAAGCAGCTTCAAATTGCTGACGCAGCGAGGAGCGGTTGGTTCCTACAGAGCGAGTTCCCTCTTGTTGCAACCAGCGAAAATCAGACTCTTCGCTAGTAATAATCGCCTTGACTGTCTCCGTACCCCGGTTGCCAACGAAATCGTTAAGTATGCTGAGTTTTATTTTTCGATTATCGGCACCAATTTTAATCGCCTTTCCAGGGCCAATCATTTCACTGGTAGTTTTTGGAGGATAAAACAATGAGATTTTACCTGTCAGCCCAAAGTCTAACAAGGTAACAAAAATATTATTGGGCTCATGATTAATCACTTCAAACGCCAAGTTTTGACCTTCTTCAAAGACAAAATCTTTATCATTGATGTTATGCAATTCGCCAGCAGAGTCTAGGTGAAAAATATTGAACTCAACGTTGAGTTTGCTATCTGGATTATTCAATTTTAACGCATTCCGATAGCGAGCCATTGCTTCAAGGTTACTTATGAGCGTCTCAATAACTCTTTCACTACCGACAGCATGCAGTGGCATAGCCAGTGCCCGGGTACGATCAACAACTGCCCAAGTCGGCACGTCAATGTTTATTGTAGATGGCAATGTTAGGCCTTCAAGAAGCTTATCCTCCGGTTGCAGAATATAAGCACAAACATCAGCCGCGCCTTGCGTCTTAGAAAACGTCAGCAAACGAGATGCTTTGATTTTCTCAGCGAATTCTTTGCCGGCATCTTCATCAATCTGACCCATATCGATACTAAGCAGTAACTGCTCGGCAGATATTGCGGATTCTACGCAGCGTGCACCGATGGTTAGTTTTCCTTCACCAGCGCGTATTATGCCTTGCGCCGTTAATGAACCTACTTCCGTGATTTCAATTGAGCCCAAGGGTGTAGTCCCCTCAGTTTGCTTGGTACCCTGCGGGTATACTGTCCAAAGAGAATTAACACACAGGCCATGCGCGGCACCGCCAGCTAAAGTAACTGTATTGCCCTCCACCGAAGCCACTGAGATGTAGCGCAGTGGCTCAATATCCTTAATGCCAAAAATTTCGCGATCCTGAACACCTTCAATTTGCGGATGCTGCAACTTAAATTTCGAGTTAACACCGTTTCGAGCTTGTTCGAATACATCACGGTAAGTTGAGCCGGGCTTAGTATTCAATAATGCGTTGGCCAGAAAGTGTGTTAAAGCGCCATTTCTGATAGGTTCGCCGCCACCTTCGGTCTCGAATTCATAGGAATATTCATCGTCTCGGCAACCCGACATTACCACGTAGTTATCACTAACCGCCAACCATCCACTGGGATTTCCCGCATCGCCCCGCGAACGGGTCGCTTGGGGCAATTGCGTTTGGTCCACGCCCATTGCGCTTAAAGATCGCGTGTCCGCCGGAAGCCCTCTTGCTCTTGCGCCAAGTGCGTCACGGGTAATGGTGCCGGAATGACAGCAATCAAATGTCAGCGATATGTAGCGAGTTTTGCTGGCTAGGCGCGTCAGCCATTCATTGATCACGTCATCGATTATATCTAGGTTTGGATACGGGTCCATGTAACCACTATCGGCGGTCGCGATGGTACTATTCATACCGGTCCCCTCGTTGGTATCGGCAGACTTTCGTTGACATCCATGCCCACTGAAATGGAAAACGACGACGTCATCTTGTGAGATCTGATTAACTAGATTTTCCATCGCATCAAGAATACCCCGTTGGCTTGCGGCGGCATTGTGCAGTTCGACTATATTTGATTCGTTGAATTTAAAATGATCGACCAGAACACTTTTCATTAGTTTTGCGTCGTTGACGCAACCTCTGAGTTGATACTGCTCTTCATAATTACTATAGCGGTCGATTCCAATCAGCAAAGCGTGTTTTTTAACCGTGTTTTCAGACATAGTTGAGCTCCATTTCCCCCTCGTCAAAGGGTGGTCGGCTTATTGGCATATAATCAGATTAATACACATAGGTTATTGATGCAATAGACATTAGTTCAATTGCTGTTACTACCGATGTAAAAATGAGCCACTTCAGGGTTCAATCCAAACCTCACTAATTAGTCCTTGCCATTCATTAGTCGTTAACGTATTAATAACAAGACCTTTGTTAAAGGTTAGCCGTAGACATTAATAGAAAGCTTTGCCCTAAACTCTGACAAAGAGCTCTAATATAGACTTTAATTTGCTTCTTTTTATGAACTTTTAAAAGGATATACCTATGAGAACTATTATTTTAGTACTTGCAGTATTTTCTACTATGACTCAACCGGTAAAAGCTGGTCAGCAACAATGGGCTGCAGCTTACGTCAATTGGACATTCGACTCGGCCCCAAATGGACTGAACCTCGATCAACAAATTTGGCTACCGAAACCTGCTCTAGCTAGCTTCTTCACAATGAATTGGAATTGGACAAACACCCCGAATATCGGCGGTTATATGGGCCTTCAAACCGATGCCGCAGGCGAAGGTAACGTTCGTTTTTCCCTTTGGAACGCCACCGAGGCGAAAGGCAAACAGTGTCGTACTTTCGGGGGAGAGGGAATTGGTTATACCTGCATGTTGCCAATTAAAATTGACACAAACAAATTTTATCGTCTTCGTCTTTGGCGAACTGCTGGCGACAGCTCTGGCCAATGGTGGGGAGGTTGGCTAATTGAAGAGAAAGACGGAAAACTTATTGAACACGCCATTGGGCAGATCAAGGTCGCTACGAACCAAGATACCTTCAGTGCAAGCTCAATTGTTAACTTCAGCGAATATTGGGGTGCAGCAGTTTCAACTTGTGCTCAAGTCCCCATGTCAATTGCCGGCTTTGCTCCACCAGCCATTAATTACAAAGGTAAAGGAGCTGGTGGCTACGAGGCCCACGCAACAATTGCAGAGGGGACATTACCGGATGGTAATATCTGTAAAACAGGAACCGAAAAGCAAGGTGCCGACACTAGTTTTATACCCTTCAAATCCGGTTCGAACAAAGGGATGATTGTAATAATGGGCGGTAAAGCAAGCGACCATGCGCTGGACGTCACCGCCCCTGCCACACTCCCGGATCCATAACTCGCACCTATTTGCGAATTAGCGAATTAGCGAACTGCCTAAGCTAATCCCAGCCCATTCATTTTACTGGTTCTTGGTGGCATTTATGTACTGACGAAACACATCTTTCGCGCCACCGGGTCCAGATAAAGAGGAGTACCAGTTGTTGTTTGGGTCACTCATGTATTCGAACAGATTTCGGGTATTGCTATAGTTTGGATCTGTCAACACACGTTTCAAATCATCTTGAGGTAGCAAGCTATAGATATTCGACTGACTCCAGTCGCTGCTTGCAGATACTGGAGAGATCGCTTCCATAAAAAACGTTTTGCCGTCTTTGCTGTTCAAAACCACGGCTTGGCACTTATCTTCACCCCATACCGACGCAGAGTTACAACCCAAGCGGTCGAAATCGATATCGCCAGCACTTTTTACACCATCACCACCGGTAACGGCTTGAATATAAGCGCGCGCTACTGCTATTTCGTTGCCAATGGCGTCCATATATTGCTTGAGCACTTGTTTAGCTTCTCCTGGTCCGGAAAATGACGAGAACCAATTGTTTTGTGGATCGCTCATATAGGCGAACATGCTTCGAGTATCGCCGTAGCGCGGATCAGACAGCACCCGACGCAGTTCCTCCTCGGGCAGCAGGCTAGCAATATTTGACTGCCGCCAGTCACTGGCAGGCTCAATAGATTTCATGAACAACGTCTTGCCGTCATCACCATCCAACACCCTTGCTTGGCACTTGTCCTCAGCCCATACTTTCTTCGAAGTACAACCCAGCTGAGAATAGTCGACGAAGCCTGGCACATTAGTCGCTCCTTGACCGTTGGTAACCGCCTGAATGTATGCGCGGGCAATTGCAGACGATGTTTGCTCAGTCGGTAATACGGGTACAGAGTCAGTACTATCGAGGGATTGGGTTGGCTTTGTTATTGACTCTGTTCCAGTGTTGTCAATTGGTTTGTTGTTTGCGTACCAAAAGCCAACACCTAGAACAATCGCCACCGCGATAGCACCGCCAATAAGCGCAGAGGTGCTACGATTCGGTTTACTTGGCTTAACGGTAATAGATTCTGCGCGACTTTCACCTTTGACTAAAGTATCCTCTGCTTTTGCCTCTAACTCAGAGGCTTTTAGCGGTTTCGTTTCACCCGATTTGCTCGGTTTTACATTGGTCTGTTCAATATTAAACAGTACTCCGTCAGACGAATGCATGTGTAAAACGGGCGTCGCCCACTCCACCGAATTACGAGCTGACAGCCGCACTGCTTTACGCGCCTCACCAACAGCGGCGTCAATCGGCATACCATCGGCAATTGCCTCGTAAAGTGAGCGTGAGAATTCAATTGCCGCCGAGTCGCTTATTTCATACTGCATCGCGACAACCGCCGGTACCCCGCGGCGCACTAACGTAGCAGAAGTACTTGAGAAAACATCCGTAGTGTTGCCTTTAGCGCCTAGGCAAGCATTAAGAACCACCAAACGTAGCGTCCGCTCGTCGGCTAGCAAGCTGCCAACTTCAGTGGCTCCTAGTAACTGTGAGCCGCCCGCTTCGTTTGTGAAAGCAAGCACACCCTCGCCCGCAGAAGCGTCGAAGCCGCCGTGACCTACGAAGTGAAAGATATGATATTCACCTTTTCGCAAAGTACGTTGTAGGTCACGCCAAGTTGAACCTTTCATCCATTCAATACGCATTAGACCGCTGTCTTGCAATGCTTGAGTGGCGTTTTCAATGCGTTCTATTTCGTGCTGAACGTCGAGTGTCGGTCGGTCGTTTGGGCTGGCGATCATCGCTAGCAGGGTGATGGGAGTCTTAACGGTTAGCGCCTCTGGCGCCCGGCTAAATTCCATATAACGTACAAGAGGCGTTTCTGAAGAGAGGCAAACGTAGTCTCCGTTTTTCTCGTCATACAAAAATTCCCATGGCAATGAGGAAAGTTCGGCGGCGTCAATTCGCAATCGAACCCGCAGACCTTTATTTTCGTTGCGGGCACTATCTTGACTGCGCCGAAATGCCATCTGCACTTCGTCGGTAAACAATGCCTCGAACATTGCTGCGCCGAATTCGACTACTACTTTTTTTTCTGGCACATCCATAACAATGTCACGACGTACCGTGCCAGACTTAAGAACCGCAAGCTCTAGTCCTTGCAGCTGACTATCGAGCGTGCTCTTGTCATAAGGAAAACGCAACGTGGCGCGGGCTTCACCAACAGGAGATTTGATCACCGAGACGACGTAGTCGCCGTCCGTGCCGTTAGCAATATGTAAATCGAAGTCGAGATATTCCATAAAAATCTACCTTTTGTAGCAGTCACTTCGGTGACAACACTTCGTTGACAGTCACGCCAGCAAAATTAAAACATCAAGCCTTGCAGGCAAGTACAAACTTAATGGATCTAATGCTTAAGGTTTTTGATCCTAGCTGAAGGTATAGTAAACCATGAACCGAATCTATTCAATAAGCGTTGAATTTACTAGGCTTTGGGCATCAGAAATTAATTATCAGTAGAGGTTAATACTAAAAAAATTCTCGGGAAATTTAGACTAGTATTGAAGTAGCTTGAATAAAAGTTTATTTTTTAAAAAAAATAAATAGCTAAAATAAATAACTAAAATAAATAACTAAAATAATTTTCTTCTCTCTTCTTTCGAGTGGATAATAAAATATAGTAGTGACTTATAATTCGTAAGACGCCACTATAAGAAAGACAATGGCGAATACGCGTCAAAGTCGCTTTTAATAATGACAAAAATAATGACAAAAAATAAACACCCGATATCGACGCGCGTTTATTTTAATTTGTGAGTTTAACCTCGAGTATCGGGCTTACCCGGGCGGGTGTCTGGCTTACCTGGGCGAGTGTCCGGCTTGCCTGGACGAGTATCTGGTTTGCCTGGGCGAGTGTCTGACTGATGACTATTTGCTGTCTTATTGTCGTCGTTGCTGTGATCTGATTTTGACATTACCCATCTCATTTTGTGATTATGTTGGTAATTGAGTATAGTATACACAGAGGTTAAAGGAAACACTCTATTGTGCGCTCAACTAACTATAAAAACATTGTAGCCAATAATAACAGGGAGTAACGCTTATTTTATCGCGTTTTTTTAGCCAGTTTATTTCCGAAACTCGTCGCCGAGAGGTCATGCCAGTTGTAATCACCTATGCGGTTGTAGGCTGGTTAGTATTGCAGGTAGCGGAGCTAACGTTTGAACCCTTAGGCCTACCAGAGGGCGGCATACGTTTGCTCATTATTATCATTATCGCTGGATTCCCAGCGGTAATCTTCTTAGCTTGGATTCTCGATTTTAAGCCTCAAGGCGTAATGTTCGACTTACCTTTATGGGAGGTTAAAGGCGGCGCAACTCGGCAACAGAAAAAAGCCAGTCGACCTTTGGCATTGTTTTTATGTTTACTGGTTGCTGCGGGAACTTGGGGCTTAGTCATTTTCTTGAATGACAAAATCCAAACGGTAGAAACTGAAAAGACAACCTCTCAATCTAAGCCTATTTCGGATGCCACAGTGGTGGGTTTTCCTGCCAATTCAATTGCTGTTTTAGCTTTTGAAAATTTTGATGGAAAAGCAGAATCTAACTACTTTGCTGATGGACTGGCCGAAGAAATCTTAAACCATTTATCAGATATCCGTGAACTTAATGTCGCGGCTCGCTCCTCCTCATTTAGATTTCGTGGTGAGCGAGTCGATGTGCGTGAAGTTGCAAAATTGTTAAACGTCGGATATATCCTCGAGGGAAGTGTAAGGCGAGACGGCAATCGTGTGCGAATAAGTGCTCAATTGATACATGGTAAAAAAGGATTTAACGCTTGGAGTAAATCTTACGATCGCAAGCTTGATGATATTTTTGCCATTCAAAGAGAGATAGCTTATGCGGTGGTCAATGAAACTAAAATAGCGCTATCGGTTGCTTCACAAAATCAATTGCAACAAACGCAATCAGAAAATATCGATGCTTACATTTTTTATCTGCAAGGATTAGAAAAGCTGCGCAGTTCAAAGAGTGCAGAATCTATAAAAACAGCTAACAAGCTCTTTAATCAAGCATTAAGCATTGACCCTAAATTTTCACGCGCGTATGCGGGAATATGCGAAGCTAACTTAGCGCTATATGAAATTACAAATGGTGTTGACGATTTTACCTATGCCGAAATAGCCTGCGAAAAAGCCCAAAACCTCAATACTGACAGTATCAATGCAGATAGTAGTAATCCTGAAGTTAGCCTAGCTTTGGGCCGTTTGTATCGGGTTCGCGGTTTATATCAAAAATCTGAAGATATCTTGGTTAAAACCATTGCAACTTCCCCTACCGAGGTTGACGCTTACATCGAACTTGGCGAAGTCTATGCAGCTCAAAAGCAATTTGATAAAGCTGAGGCATCTTTCTTACGAGCGATAGATTTAAAACGCAATTATTGGAAAGCGTATGAAGCCTTAGCTGATTTTTATTACAGCAAAGCACAATATGCTGACTCAGCCAACACTTATGAAATGGTTACGCGCCTTACACCAGATTCTTCAACTGGTTATTTGGGTAAAGGCGCAGCGTATTGGATGCAAGGCAATACTAAACAAGCATTACAGGCATATGAACGTTCACTAGAATTGAATCCTTCTCGGCAAGCCTACACCAATTTGGGTATGTTTTATTATTATGCAGGGCAATTTCAACAGGCCGCAGATATGCAATTAAAAGCATTGGAGTTTGCAGAAACAGATCACCGAGTTTGGGGACGTTTAGCCGAAAGTTACCGGTTTATTTCTGGACAAGAATCCTTGTCACAGTCGGCTTATCAGCGTGCCGCAAAACTAGCCCGCGAAAATTTACAAATCAACAAAGAGGACTGGTATACCCGAGCAATTTTAGGCTTATATTTAGCTCATCTAGGTGAACAAAAAGAAAGTATGGATTTACTTCAAACAGCTGAAGTGCAATCAAAACAAAATCCTGAAGTTCTCTACTTCAAAGCCTTAGCAGTACTCCAAGTCGAAGATACCGAGCAAGCTATGGCACTGCTCGAAAAGGCCGTTGCACTCGATCAAGATTTCCGACAATTTATTGCTTTAGATCCCGACTTAAAACGCTTGAAAGATGACCCCCGGTTTATTTCTTTGTTGCCCGTTGATACGTTTTAGTAATGCGCATGCAGCTAAATCAATATTAGATAGAAGGAGAAAATAGTGGAAACGGATTCTGTGATAGCGATTGTAGGACTAACACTGGCAATAATAGAGTTATACGTTCCCAAATTGTCTAGCTCTATAGAGGGGTTTATGAATGCTCTGGTGAAACCATTATTAACCGGCGCAAAAGAAGTAAAAAACACCCCCGCTAGGCTTCAGTTTTTACTCAATAACCTTACTTCAAAAACATTTCCAGTCTTGTTGTTCGTCGGATTACCAGCACTAATAATTCTAACTGCGTTAGCGTTTTATATAGAACAACAAACGCCGCTATTTGTTTTTGTTACCCTTGAGATTGTCGTTTTTGTCACATTGATACCCCTCGGACTTTCTATCGCTTATTTCTTTTTCGGTGGTTACCTTGTTTACGCATTTACTGCGCTCGCCTTTTTTATCGCTTCACCAGCATGGTTAATCAAAATGATGAACATTATGGGTAATGGAAAAGGCGTTAGCGGAATTGGACTTGCCTTAGCCAGCTACGGAGTATTAGCACTGATTCCTTTGCAATAATAACCATACGATTTGTTAGCATAGTCTATTAATTTGAGTGTTCGAAAAAATTGGAGAACATCATTTAAAAAATTAATTTTTAATGACGAGCTTCTATGTCAATTGACTTAAAACATTGATGCTTTTGAAGAGAGTGCGAGCAACAACTTAAAAACTATCCTTTGAAAATTTATGATGCACTTGATATTAGAATGAGAGACAATTTATTGATATCGATTACACTGACTTCATTGATTGCACTAGTCAGGAATATCTATTTTCTTTAAGACGTTTTGCAAGGAGTTAAATTTCTGGAAGCGTTCTTTCATGAAAGTGTGTCTATTCGAAAAACCAATCATCGGTATTTGTCTCATGTGGTGCAGATGAAAATAGCTAGTACCAACGTTTGGAAATACTAGCTTGATTGTTAGAGCATATTTAAGCCTATTTTAAGTCAAAGCGATCTAACTGCATTACTTTAACCCATGCTTTAACAAAATCATTAACAAATTTTTTATTCGCATCGTCAGACGCATACACCTCAGCTATTGCACGTAATTCAGAGTTAGAGCCGAAAATAAGATCAACCGGCGTTGCTTTCCATTTTAACTTACCTGAAACACGGTCATGACCTTCGTAAATACCAGCTTTAGATTTATCTTTAGTCCAAGTTGTAGACATATCTAATAAATTTACAAAGAAGTCATTAGTCAATACACCTGGCTGATCAGTAAATATACCAAAAGCAGAGCCATCAAAATTCGCATTAAGAGCGCGCATTCCACCAATTAGAACAGTCATTTCAGGTACATTTAAACCAAGAGTATTCGCTTTATCGACTAACATTTCTGCTGGAGACCTGTAGCTCTCTTCAGTGTAGAAATTGCGGAACCCATCAGCTTGCGGCTTTAAATAATTAAACGACTTAACATCTGTTTGGGCTTGTGACGCATCAGCACGACCAGGTTTGAATGGAACTTCAACTTTATGACCAGCCTGTTTGGCTGCTCTTTCTATCGCTGCTGCACCACTCATTACAATTAAGTCAGCCAACGAAACTTGTCTTTTTGAAGATTTACTGTTGTATTTAGCTTGTAGAGACCTAAGTTTTGCTAGTACTTTGTTTAATTCTGCTGGATTGTTTACTGCCCAATTGTTTTGAGGCTCAAGTTGAATGCGTGCGCCATTGGCTCCACCTCGCATGTCGGTTACACGATGACTTGAAGCAGCAGCCCATGCAGCTCTTACTAGCTCTGGAGTAGTTAATCCCGAATTTAGTATCTGATTTTTTAATTCAGCGATTTCCCTGCTCGTTATCACTTCGTAGTCAACGGTTGGGATTGGGTCCTGCCACGTTAGCTCTTCGCTTGGTATTTCAGTACCAATATATCGCGCACGAGGCCCCATATCACGGTGGGTTAACTTAAACCAAGCTTTTGCAAAAGCCTTGTCAAACTCAGACGGATCTTTTCTGAAACGTAAGACAACTTTTCGAAAATCAGGATCTTTTTTCAACGCTAAATCAGTCGTAAACATGATAGGCGCATGACGTTTATTTGGAATATGAGCATCGGGAACCAAGTTGGCCGCAGCTTTATTATCTGGGATCCACTGAATTGCACCTGCCGGACTTTTGGTTTGTACCCATTTAAAGTTCATGAGGTTATCTAAATAGTTAGATGACCACTGGGTTGGAGTAACTGTCCATGCGCCTTCTAAACCACTGCTAGTTATGTCAGCACCAACTCCGGAGCCACATTTGTTTTTCCATCCAAAACCTTGATCTTCAATATCAGCAGCGCCAGGCTCTGCACCCACGCATTGGGCTGGCTTTTTCGCACCATGCGCTTTTCCAAGTGTGTGACCACCAGCAATTAAAGCTACAATTTCTTCATCATTCATGGCCATGCGACCAAATGACATTCTAATATCGTCAGCAGCTAAAAGTGGGTCAGGTTTACCGTGGGGCCCAACAGGATTGACATAAATCAGTCCCATTTCAACAGCGGCAAGAGGTCCTTTAAGTTTACCTTTTTTGTCACGTCGTTTATCGGTTAACATTGCTGTTTCTGAGCCCCAGTAAACTATATCGGGCTCCCAATCATCAGCTCTACCACCTGCAAAACCAAAAGTTTTAAAGCCCATTGACTCAAGAGCGACGTTGCCTGATAGCACCATTAAATCAGCCCATGAAATTTGACGACCGTATTTTTGTTTTACTGGCCATAATAAACGACGTGCTTTATCCAAATTGACATTATCAGGCCAGCTATTAAGTGGATCGAAACGTTGTTGCCCTCCGGATGCACCTCCGCGCCCATCATGAACACGATAAACGCCAGCGCTGTGCCAAGCCATGCGGATCATTAGAGGCCCATAGTGTCCCCAGTCTGCTGGCCACCAAACTTTTGAGTCGGTGAGAGTGGTTTGGATATCTTTTTTTAGTTTGGTTAAATCAATTTTTGAAAATTCTTTGGCATAGTTAAACTGCTTACCATAAGGATTTGATTCTTCACCATGTTGGCGAAGTGGGCTAAGGTTTAGTTGTTCAGGCCACCAAAACTGGTTTGTTTTTGCTTCGCCAGTTGCAAGAGCTGCTGTAGATAACGTTGCAACAGTATAGGTGATTGAAATGGCTGCCGTAACACGGAGTATGCTATTTTTCATTTTAGATTCCTCGTTTCTGTTAATGAGCTAATAAAAATCTTCTTTAAGAATAAATGAGGAAAAACGATTAGTATAATTGATTGAATTAAAGATAATGTTCTATATTTTTAATGGTAAATAGTGACAAAAGGTGGAGTTGGGTAGCTCAAATTATAATTAAGTGCTAGGGCCTGTTGATCTTTCATAAATCATTACTGTTGTGGCTAAAATATCGTCAATCTAGGCGCGACGAATGTGGTTTGGTCATTCCAAATGAGTAAGAAGCACTAAAAGTAGGCGCTCTTAGGCGACAACGAGTGGCGGTATTTTAGCCTCAACCCGAAGGGCCGAGCGCTTTTTCCACCTAACTGCGTTATCAGTCGCTTATTTAGAGTGACTAAACGGCGCTTCTTCTGCCTTGTTAGGCAAAAAAAAAGCGCTTCGGCAGTGTTGACTTATGAAAGATCAACAGGCCCTAATGTATAGAAAAAACGATTAAAATAGATTTTATGTTCAATAAAAACTAATATTGATAAATATGATTTCACTAAAACAACTACATTATGCATTAGCAATAGAAAAAACATTGCATTTTAAAAAAGCATCTGAAGCTTGTAATGTATCTCAATCAGCCTTAAGCACGGCAATCAACGAGCTTGAGAAGCAATTGGGAGTCACCATATTTGAGCGTAACAACAAAAAAGTTTTAGTGACTAATAGCGGTCAATTAATCCTTGATAAAGCAAAAAAAGTCAAACTGGAGTTAGACGAACTCTTACAAGTATCTCAAATTAATAAACAGCCTTTTTATAGTCCAATGACAATTGGTGTTATTCCTACCATTGGCCCTTATTTACTACCAAAAGTCTTGCCTGAAGTACGAAAACAATACCCAAATTTTAAATTGAAAATTATTGAAGAGCAATCACATGTTCTCGTTGATATGCTGAGAAGTGGTGATATTGATGCTGCAATTTTAGCATTGCCTTACCCAATTGATGGGTTAATGAGTTTTAATTTTTGGCAAGAAGATTTTTATTGGGTAAGTCACAAAGATGAATGCCCTGGTCAAATGAAAGAAATTACTAGCGATGAGTTAGAAATCGAAGAACTGATGCTTTTAAAAGATGGCCATTGCTTAAAAGAACATGCATTGGCTGCTTGTAGATTGAAAAATATAGCTCAAGATTCTGAATTTGATTCAGCAAGTTTACATACTCTTGTTCAAATGGTGGCAGGCAAACTTGGCACGACTCTCGTGCCACAAATGGCATTAGATCAATTGATATACAATGAATCAGAGATTAGGGCTATTCATTTAAATGAACCAGGTCCACATAGATCCATTAACTTAGTGATAAGACCCAATTATGTGAGAGTTAATGAATTGACAATATTAAAAGATATCTTTACCAAACAACTAACTGATAAATGTGTTTTAAGGTAAAAATTGAACAAAAAAACGACCTGAATTCATATAATAAGTATGAAAATAGGAGCCATGTATATTGTTTTCTATGGCTCTGTAAATGAGGCTGTAAAACCATCTGTGTAACTGTCCGATTTAAGGGTGAGTACGGTTTGGGTCGCGTCCTGCGTTGCCACACATAGACATTTTGTCTGTAAATGCTAAACAAGTAAATGCTTGAATTTAATCACAGATACGCGCCAAGCCGGCGCTAAAAGTTCTAGAATTAAAAGGAAAAATGGTGGGCCCTCCCCGACTTGAACGGGGGACCTGCCGATTATGAGTAGAGTTAGCAAGCGCTCACTCTCGCCATGTAAAACATGATAGAACACATTATTTCAACATTCAAGTAAAATTATGCGAGTCTTTTCCTGCGACTAAAAATCTCCAGATTTCACCTAATGAATTCTATAAAAGTTTATGAACTCACCATGACCGGCAGAGGACCAGAACCTATTTAAATGAAAAAAATATGGACCGGAGAATGAAATAAATCATTACTTGTCGCGGGACGTCGAGTAATAACAACAGTTACTTTCTAACGACTGTTTAGTCAGCGTCATTTAATTATTCGATTACCTGACATAAGATCTTTGTCAAAAGTGAACAAATGCTCTTGTGGATTATTTAGGCAACGTCCAATAATTCTAGATTTAAATAGACTTTCTCTTTCCAGAGTAATTGAATTTTCCAGACCATGTACACTTGAGCAAACAGGACACTTTCCATCAATCTGAACTGAAACTAATCTTCGAGACGCATCAGCAGGCTTGTTACTGTCAATCGTACCAGTCACTTCAGAAATGCATACCGCGCTTAAAGGGTGAAATAGGTGGTTCAACATGGTGATTTTATTAATGATAATACGACGAATGTTTTCAAAAGGCGTAACCGTAAAACAATAGACAACAAACAAGATGCCCCATAAAATTAAAGAGTTGCCCGGAGTTACTAACATCAGCCCTAAAGCAACTGGCATCCCTATCGAATATAAAATAGAGAGTAATAATAATATCTGTCTGTACCTCATTTTTTTAAACAAGGGATCACATAACTTCAAATACCAAGGCGTATGTTTGAGTTTGGTTGTTCTATAACTTATTGACTGGAAATCTATTACTTGATCAACTTGTTCAATATCTTTTTTAGGTTCTGTCGTAGCTACAATTAAATCGACAGGTTCAATATAGAAATAAGTCTCCTTTCCCGAGCCACCGCTACTGGTCGATTTCTTCAACATAGGAAAACGAGATAGCTCACTTCTCTCTTCGTTTTGCCATAAGCGAGCTTTATGCTGAGCTAGTTGTTCAATGAACCAGTCAAGCCAATTAACATAAGTTCTGGGATCGACCTCTTTAATATTGTGGCCAATATCGACTACTTCTTTTCTAGTTAATCTCTCTTGCTTTTCCAAGCTGCAAAGGCATGCGTTGAAGAACTGTCGCTCCTCTTCACTTCTAATAATATCTTCGAGAACGTCCAGGCAATCACTTAAGAAGGAAATTTGCTTTTCTTTCATAACATTCCTTGTGTTTCTTTCCGGAAATTCCGGAATTTCACGATTAACTTACTGATTTTGTTGATTATCCACATTGAGCGCATCAGCGCCAGTAAATATGAAACTAAATCAAAATCAGAGGAAATATTATGAATAACGTAACTAACTTAATCAGTGAAAAGGAAATGGATGGGCTATTGAGCATTACAGGATTAGAGCTTCACTACGGTATGCAATATGGTCGTATAGTGCATGTGGTTGAAGTGAGCAGCGGCCTAGAATGCAATTGTACATGCCCGCATTGTGGCAGCAAACTAATAGCAAGAAAAGGAGATATCCGTCGTCATCACTTTGCTCATTACGATGCAGATGACTGTAATCATGCCACCGAAACCGCCATTCACCTAATGGCCAAACAAATAATATCTGACCGAAAGATGGTTAAAATGCCGACTTCGTATATCCACCTGGCAGACAAAGATGATAATAATCACCTACACCATATTGCAGATTACACACCGTCAGAAGTAACAGCGTTTGACTGCATGATGACAGAGCCACCAAAAGATGGATATAGACCCGACCTAACTGCCTTGGTTAAAGATGGTCAATGGGTCGATATCGAAATAAAGGTTACTCACAAAGTTGATGAAATCAAAGCTCAAAAGTTAGCCGAGCGGCAGCAAGATATGATTGAAATCGACTTATCAAGACTATCAAGATTAGCAACTGCAAAAGAGCTTGAGGAGGCAGTACTTTTCACAGCGCCGAGACGTCTAGTCTATACCAAAGAAAATGAAGAAAAATCCCTACAGCTATTAGACGAGCTAAATAATAAGATAACTTATGTGAACGGTTTGATTCACAAATCTCGCTCTACCCAAATAAGTGACTTCTCATTAAACGAAAATGGCAGAGATACAGTCATGTTGTTGGGGTATAAAATCGGCAGTGGTTTTTCCCCTAAGCAACAATCTGAATTCAATCTTGCTCACTTATTTTGTGCAGAGGTTGTGCAGACGAAAGACACAACAAACTTCAGTGTTCATAGCAGCGGAGGCTTCCAAATTAAGCAAGTAGACGTTAAGGAATCTTTAGCAGAAGCACTTGAAACTTTGAGCTTCCCAATTGAAGTAAAGCTTCAATATGAATCTAAGCCCGGTTTCGGTCGGAGGACGAAGTGGATTGTTTCTGATATTGTTCCTGTAAGTTAATCCTTCGAACATCTAACCTCCCCGAAAAATTTACACTCTATAGTTTAACTATGAGAGTGTGAATCCAACAAATGCACAAGCACTAAAGAGCTGAATAATATTGAAGGTAACTCCTAAGCCACCTTAAAACATCAGTGCAAAGGATTGGCCGTAAAATGTTGTTTAATATCATCGAGGCTATTCACCACACCGAAAGATCTAAAAGATGAAGCAATTTCCCAGCAATCAACGGCATGGCCATTTAATGGGTTAATATAGCTCTTTGCTGGATTTCCAGCTTTTATGAGCATAAGGTCAAACAAATCTTTTTCATCAAGCTCCGCTGCTAACATAAGAGGAGTGTAACCCTTTAGTGGACTCACATGTTCAGCATTCGGGTTTGAACCATATTCAAGTAGGATTTTTGCTATTTCACGCATATTCTCCAACGATGCAAGAGCATTTAATCGTTCTTCCATAACTTGCCAAACCTTGGATCGAAGTTCGCTAGAAGCCTTATTACTTTTAAATTTAGCTAGAAAACGCCGTTGATGTTCAAGGGTGAAGCCTGAAGCGCCAGCTGTATACCTACGAATAGAGTCCAATACTTCATCAGTAATTGGCATATCATTTTGGTTTTTCCAAGAAAGCTCAGGATCTTTTAGTTTACCTATAAGTTTCAAGCAAACGTTTAGTGCTGTTTGCTCATCTGTTTTCCCTCGTCCATTTGGATCAGCTCCCATATCTAGAATCTTATTCACAACGTCAGGTCGACATGATTCAACGGCAGAAATAATTGGTAGCAGTCTTTTCTTTTGGGTTCTTTTATTGAGAGTATCAGCATTATGCTCTATCTGGCTCAGAAGATTAAAAAGCTCATCATTGAGCGACCGGTAAGGGACTTCAGTCACATTTAATGCCTCTAGTGCCATTAATATTGCAGTATCACCAGCATCTGAAGACACATTTACTTTAGCGCCCTTTTCAACTAGTTTCTTCACAACTTCATTTTTTTCAAAATCCGAAAAAAATACAATCTGTGGAATAGATTTTTTCCATGTATCACCAACTTTTAGTTTTCTGTTGGGGTACCTATAGTCTGGTTTAACGCTATCTATATCAGAAAACAATAATGGCCCTAACCTACAATCATTAGATTCGTAGACTGCATCAGGAAATAATCCTTGTTTGGGAAACACAGTATCGAAGTTTGATTGCCACATATTTAATTCCCAATCTTCAATAAGATCAGAGTGCTTGCTCGATTTTGGGTTCTCTATTGTTGAAGCTATGTCATACCCGAATAATAAGGAAGCACTTTTAAGGTGCTTTAAAAATACCATGCCTGGTTTTTCTAAGTTGGCCGCTACGACAATGGCTTCATTAATTATTAACTCTTGATTTGCACCAGCTCTAAAAAGTGAATGTTCAAACGCTAGTTTATACAGATCACTCGATTTATTTATATCACCTGATAACAAGTGCCAACGGGCTTCATGCCAGTCAATCCAGTAACTGGTACTTTCTTTTTCCTTCCTAGCATTAAAATAATCACGTACTTCTAGTATCTTTTCATAAAGTTCATCTTTGATAGATGATGTTTTCACAGTTGTTAATCGCAAATTGTTTTGAATATAAGCAACAGCAGGTATTATCTTAGCTATCGAATTTTTGTATTCACATTGCGCTAGACTGACCTGTTCTTGTAGGTTGGAACATGGAGCAGTACTACAAGCTGATAAGCGTGTTGCCTCGGAAAACAGAACGCCTATAGTGTTCTTTCTCACAAAATCGATTGCCCGAGCAACAAAGAGCAATACACGAACTCTATACCAATCTATATTTTCAGGCTGTGCTCCTTTTGACCATCCTTGCATTAGATATATCAACTGACTCGAAGGCAGATCAACAGATCTTTTCCATGCCGATAACCTGTCCTTTTTTTCCTTGTCGATAGAATTAACAAATTGACTCCAGCCACTCTCATTCATTTCAATCCAACTCAGAGCAACATGAACTGCAGTTTTGTTTTCCGATAGTAAGGATACAGGCTCAGGCCCATCAATTTTCTGAAAGAGGACATCCAAGAATTTCGCAGCATGGTGATTGAAGTAGAAGGTAATAAGAATAGAGAGCATTTGTTCTCTGTCTATTCCATCCCCGTATAGCTTGCCGATTTGCTGTAAGTACTCTGAGATAATCTTCTCTAGTTCGTTAGATATTAACTCGGCAATATTGGTATTGACATATTTCTTAATTGGGTTATAAAAATACTCTTTAATCGCTTTGCTATTTTCTAAGTGACTTATATTTTTGTCATAAACTTTTCCATCGAGAGCCTTTTTATTCGAATGCTTGAAATCGAATGCCCCAGCAACAGCGCGAACAATTTCAATGACTGTTGGGTATGGAGGTAAACTACTAGAAGTTTTTTTCATACAATAAATACTCGGTCTCTAACTTGCACCAAATACAATATTCAATGCAAGTTAGGTCGTTAATTACTTAAAATGGGTTACTGCCAATCACTAAGGTTCTATTTACCTTTAGGGGCAGCAACACCACGTCCACCTCCAGATGGCTTGCCAGTTGTACTTGGCCAATTTCCGCCAGGTCCAGAATGACTTGAAGGTCCTCTGCCGCTTCTTCCACCAAATGAGTTACCCGCATTACCGCCGTTTGAGTTTGATTTCGCCATTTTAATTCTCCAAATTTAATACCCATTATTGGGTGCGAAGAACAATACTCAAATATCGAAATTTCTTCAGCTAGGCCAGTGGCGGCAAAATAAGTTATTTTACATCACTATAACTAACACCTTACTAATCAACAGCTTAGATGACTAAAGCGTTATTAAATTATTTACTATAATCATTTGGCTCTCTCAGGCCAATACGATCTAGCTCTCATCAATCGCTCTTCAGGTGTTTCATGATACTTAACAATCGTATGCTCGTTGTATCTTGTAATAAAGCTCTGAAGACCTGCTTCAATCGTATTTTCAGTAATTTTTTTTGTGAAAACCAAATGACTATTAAAGAGCATCGGACAAAAGTTACTTTTTATATTCGGCGTCAACTGACGAAGCGAGGTTATTAAACTCTGGTACTCTTTCTTATCTCGGCTCTGTGCCTTTTTATCGTTCTCGATTTGCTTCATGTCAAAACGAGATGGAAACGCTAAACGACTAAATTGCTCTATTCCGTATGTATTTGGAAGGCATATTGATTCAACCGGTAAATCTAACTCTCGAATAGACGCCACTATTTTCTTAACTAATGGTTTCGCATCATATTTTTTTGCCCATAAAACAGGCGAGTCTATAACCGATAAAGGTGAGCCAAGCTCGTCAAAATCATATAACTCACTTTCTACCCAAAGGTCGTGTGTAGTGCGCTCATAGATAAAAGCCAAAAGCGCTAGTCGCATGCGCTTGCTCTCTCCTTCAGCAAAGAAATAGAACATAGGCAGAAATCTTAGTGATATTTTTGCATATGGGCGTCTACTAGGTTTCGGTAAGACTTCTGGGATCGGTGGAATAACTCGTGAGTTCTTGGTTAATTTTTCATCAGTTAGCTTAATCAATGGAATGTGATTTCGGTCTGTAACCTGATTTACTGTCCAGGGTAGAAAAGGCTGCTGCTTTCTGCCCCGATTCTCTATTCCCCGTACAGAGTTGGCGAACTGCTGACCAAACCTAATCCAGTCAGGTCTATTTTTGGCCTTACTCATGTAGAAGCTATCACAGGTTGCTTCTATTGCACTTGATAGCTGATAGAACGATAAGCCTGTAATTGCTTTTAGCTCTCTAATAATGATGGCATCCAACGGAGAAAGCGTCATTTGCTTTAGCTTTCCTTCCCCCCACTTAACTCTCGCCACCCATAAACCCTCAATTGAAATTAGGGCTCAATAGTAAACGCTTGATCACTTTGTGTCCATATGATCAGTTTGTGTCCGCTGGATTTACCGAAAGTAGGCGCTTCAAGGCTAGAAATGCTCCTAGCTGATTCATTCAAGTGTACAACTCCAGAATTTGATGATTTTCAGGCTCATTCAAACTACAAATCGTCGGCCTCATGTTGAAGTCGACTAACCCTAAAAGATGAGGAAACCATCATGAAAATCAAACGTAAAATCCGTAACGTAAAAAGCACTGCTACTTCAAACACTGAAACCGCACCGAGAGCCACGGTTAAACCTACTAGTTCAGCTGTCTCAAGCGCGTTAGGTAATTGCGCACCTTGTGCTGAAGTTCTAGCAGCGAAGCCAGCCAAAGTGGCTGCTATTCAAATCATGCGACCCCAAAAGAAGGAAGCTTATATGCTTGCATCAGATGCTGGTGTGCGAATCGCCTGTCTGATTAAACGACTGGAAGATGACGAAGGTCGTTTTATTGGTGAAGAGTTCTACCCTGTTGCAGCTCATATTCAGCCTTCTGTAGTTGATGAGCTAAGGCTACTTAACTTCCAGGTTGGTATCACTGAGTTTGGTAAGCACTTTATCGATTGTCAGAAGTTACCATCAATTAATGGCAAGTCTGATAGCTGGGCTGAATCTAAAGCAATCATTGTTGCTCATGCTAAACGTGGTTTCATTCGTAGCCATGCTAACTTCGATAAGAAGCAGTATGAATTCACCTCAGTTAACCTTCAGAAAAAGCCTCAGACTTTTGTTGATTTAGCTCCTGCGCTTGATGCGGCTATTGGTGCAAATGTTGTCGAGTCTTTAGAACACCCAATCATTAAAGAGCTGGGTATCAAAGTTGATAGAAGCACACCTGACGATACGACGACTGAAACTCAATCTGCTGAGCAAGCCCAAGAAGTAGAAAACTTCGAATTATCTTCTACTACCTCTCATGAGTCTGACGTTGATGCTGAACTGGCTGAAGTCATGCCTGATGATGACGAAGTTATTTATCCGGAAAGTGAGCTTACTGGCGATCAAGTATCTATCGAAGAAGCAATTGCGTAACTTCTGATGGCTTTTGATCCTCATACAGAGATTAAGTATCTGGCCAATGGTAAGTCCCTCTGGGACTTGCCATATTCGCTTCGTGCGGCCACATGCTTAGCTTATGACTCTCCTAGAAATAGACCGCCTTCAAACTGGCAGCAAAGTGCAATTGCACGCTATCTAAATCTAAAATTCGAGACGTCGGGTGCAGCTGAACGTCTTAACTATGTTCAACACTGCCATAGGCGTATGCAAGCAGGTATTCCTGTGGACGTAGGTTTTATTCAAGTTGAATCCAACAGACTCACTCAGCTAGGTCGAGAGCTCGCTTGTTCATTACCGCCAAGTCTTATTCTTAATGGCAAAGTTAACACGCAAGTTCTAAAGCAACTTTTACCGGCGAATGTTTTTCGTGAGTGGCCACGAAAGAATCAGACTGAACTATGTTTTAGCAATCAAACACTATTGAATGTTAACCATGATTTAACACGTTTGATTCTAGCATTCAGACAAGTTGTTGCAGGTAGAATTATCACTAAGCTGCCGGTCGACTCAGATGGTGCTCATCGCTACTGGGCTGCTCCTTTTTGCTCAGCTACAAGTCGAGATAATCCTGTCGGCCTATGTATGCTTTACGTACCTGCACGCTACCGGGAAAGGTTAATTAACCCGCCACGCGGACAAGTACTGGTTCAATTAGATTACCAACAACAGGAACCACTAATTGCCGCGTCATTGGCAAATGATACGGCGTCGATCATTGAGTACGGAAACGGGGACTTCTACCAGCAGTTCAGAATTACCACCGCCACCCGCGCTCAAACGAAGAAACAGGTATGCAGCTATCTCTATGGAAAACAATTATCAACTCAATCAACTGATGAAATTGAATTAGTTAGGTTACTTAATGACAGATTCGCCAAGATTAATTCTTACCTGGATGAAGTGACGCGTAGTGCTTTTTCTGAAAAGAATATCCGCAGCTATGACTGGCAAATGGCGGTTCCACCAACAAGCAAAATACTGTCTATTCGCAATTGGAAAGTTCAGGCTACTGGTGCTTCTATTTTGCGAAAAGCCTGTTTGTTATTAGATAAAAACAAACTCCCTGTGAACGCCGCATTTCACGACGCGGTGTTATTGCAACTCCCCCTACACAACTTAAATCAATCCATCCAAAACGCAATCGACTTGATGCAACAAGCAAGCGTAAGCATTTTAAAAAATGCTGAGCTGCGAGTATCAATTGAAGCAATTTATCAAAGAGGCATTAACCATGAACGATGAAGTAATAGATGCAAATGAAGAGTCCGAAATTTTAGAACAATTTGAACAGGCAGAACAAATAGAGCCAGCTGAAGAGTCAGAATTATCCGAAGACTATGCAGGTAATTCTCGCTCGGAAAAAGTGCTTAATTATATGAAAGGCAATTATCGTTTTGGTACAGATTCCAGCGGTAAACCTTATATGGTTGAAGATGGTGATAACCCTATTGCAGTCGCTTTATGTGATAGCAGCTTTGCCAAGCTATTACGTTATGTCGCCTATAGTCATGGTGATATGTTAAAGGGTGATGATGTGAAAGAGGTTGTTAGCTCATTAGGTGCCTATGCTGAATTTGAAGGCGAAGACAATCTTGTTATCTACCACAGAGTCGCACCGACAAATAATGGTGGGGTTGAGTTTGATAAGGTCAATGAAGATGATGTTCATATTCTGCTTGAAGATGGCAAAGTCACTGAATTCACCGCAGGCTCAAAGAATCTATTTAAACGTACAGACAATATGATGGCGCTGCCTGAGCTGGCAAGCACAGGTGACTGGAAATCATTGCTGCCATTTCTAAATATGCCGCGTATGGAAAAGTATCTGTTTATTGCCTGGCTAACTTACACCTTATCTTCACCTCGTCTGGCGTCGACAGGTTATGTTTATCTGTTGTTGATGGGCTCACATGGTTGCGGCAAATCCTTTCTCGCTAAAAGTATCATTCGCCGGTTTGTCGACCCAATAACCAACGGCATGGCGGTATTCCCCAAAGAAGTAAAAGACATGGCCATAGGTGCTCAAAATGCACATCTATTGGTCTATGACAACATCCGCACCTTAAGCCATGAGTGGAGTGACTTTTTGTGCATTGCTGCCACTGGTGGCACTATCAATGGTCGTGCGCTTTACACTAACTCTCAGGAACATGTGCTGCAGTTACATGCGCCGGTTGTGATGACCTCATTACATCATCCAGTCAAAGAGCCTGATCTGGCCTCTCGCGGACTGACAATTCACCTGAGTAAGATAGTAGAAAAAGAGCGTAAAGAAGAAAAAGTATTGGCTGATGAGCTGGATAGATTAACGCCATCAATCTATCGCGGATTACTTGAGTTAGTCGCAAAGATACTTCAGAAGCTAGATACAGTTGAGGTCATACACCCAGCCAGAATGATTGGATTTTCTAAATGGTTAGCGGCAATGGAAATTTGTATAACTGACGAAACGGATATTACAGCTGGCGATTTACAGAAAGCCTATTGCGATAATATCCGAGCGAGCTTCCTGGAATCACTGCAGGAAGATGTATTTGCCTTTGCCCTATTGGAATTTGCCAAACAACATCCAGCGCCTAATCTTTGGAAAGGTACGCCAGCTCAGTTATTAGCGGAAATATCTGTGGGTCAGCCAGTTAAGGTTACTGGTAATGCCAAGGTTTGGCCTGCCAATCCCATTAGCCTTGGTAAGCGGCTTCCAGTAGTTGAGAAGTCGCTCGATGCACAGGGAGTTGTTTTAGTCTTGGGTGAACGAGGTACTAATCGGTGGATTACTATTGGTATGAAGCCTGAGCAGTTTGAGGCCATTGAGGAAACTTAGGTGGTTGATACTCGACGACTTGGCGACGTTGGTTTTTAAGCATGAATTGTCAGGTCGTCAGGTCTATATTCTACAAATTCCCACGTCATAGAGAGAAATAGAAAACTGCAGTAATTGCGTTTCTGCAATTTTACGCTTGACAAAATTCAAAACCCTCACTACAATAGCGTCATATTGCAGAAATGGCGTTACAGCAAATTATAGCGAGGGAGACAATGAAAGTAAAACTAAACAGCATTGCCACAGTACAAATGGGCCTCTCTTTTCGATCTAGATTGGAGCCTGACTCTGATGGAAATGTGTCTGTCATTCAAATGAAAGACCTTACCGAAGATAATCGTCTAGATAATCAAGACCTTGTACTTATTGATATGAAAGCTCCGAAGGAGCATCACCGAGTAGAAGCAAATGATCTAGCCTTTCGCTCTCGTGGACAAACCAATACCGCAGCTTTGATTGTTTCGGACGTTGAGTCAGCGGTTATTGCTGCTCCACTACTACGGATAAGAGTTAACAAAGAAACAATATTACCAGCGTATTTGTGTTGGTTTATTAACCAACCCTCATCTCAAGCGGCACTTCAAAGTAAAGCGACAGGAACTTCTATAAGAATGATTGGCAAGCCTGTCCTAGAAGAATTGGAGATCGCAGTGCCTAACTTGGCAACACAAAAGCAAATAGTAGCTCTTGAGCAACTCTCAATAAACGAGCAAAAAATAATGAAAGAACTTAGCGAAAAAAAGAAGCTACTAATAGCAGGAATTCTGATGCGTATTGCATCGAATACTCAGTAATTACAGTTACTGAGTTTAAACCGCTCGGCGAGTGTTACAGCACTCCTGAGCACTACATCAACATAGATAGGAGTCAATATTATGACAAAAAAAACATCATCAGGCAAGAGTAATACTCGTCATGTTGTTCCTCACACGGATGGATGGGCTAATAAAAAGGCTGGTTCAGACCGCGCATCGAGCGTTCACAATACTAAACGAGATGCCGAAAATGCAGCTCGAATTCAAAGTAGGCGCGAAGGCTCGGAACTTGTAATTCATGGTAAGGACGGCGTCATTCAGCGCAAAGATAGCCACGGTAATGACCCACGAAATATCAAAGGATAAGGAGGACCCATGGCGGATGAGTATAAACAGAAAATAGGTTTACCTGAAGACCATTCGCTCATAATTGTGAGTAGTGAATGGAAACAACGAAAAGGTCAAGACACTGATACCTATGAGTGCGAAGAACGTGACCAAGACGGACTAGCAGTTGCAAGGTATACAGTGAAGGACAGTACATCAATTTACCCTCCATTTGGGCGGTCGATTACATGGACTCAATCTCCCGTACTAAACAATCAGCAAAAACACTAATTAACTTAAGCGGCGGGTCTGGCTAAAAACAGGCTCGCCATAACAAATTTGAGGGCAATTAAATGAACGATAAAATCCAACAAAAAGACATTAATAACGCTGCATGGGCAGCTTGTGACACATTTCGAGGAGCGGTCGACCCGGCACAATATAAAGATTACATTCTAGTGATGTTATTTGTGAAATATATTTCTGACGTCTGGAATGATCACTATGAAGAGTATCGCAAACAGTATGGTGATGATGACACTCGAATTAGACGCAAACTAGAACGTGAACGCTTTTTACTTCCAATGGTTGAATTAACTGAGGAAGTTGAAGACGAGAAAACGAAAGAAAAGAAAGTAGTTGTGACCGATACGTTTATAGCCAATTACTACTCCTTGTATGACAGAAAAAGTGAATCCAATATCGGAGAGCTAATTAATATTGTATTGGAACACATCGAAACAGCAAACAAAACAAAGCTTGAAGGCGTGTTCCGCAACATAGATTTCAACAGTGAATCCAACTTAGGTAAAACTAAGGACCGAAATCGCCGCCTAAAAACTCTGCTTGAGGATTTCAATAAACCCGCACTGGATATGCGCCCAACCCGAGTATCTGAAGATGTCATTGGTAATACGTACATTTACCTTATTGAGCGTTTTGGTTCCGACGCAGGAAAAAAAGCAGGGGAATTCTATACTCCACATAAAGTATCAGAATTAGTTGCACGGCTTTGTGCACCAAAAGCAGGTGCTCGCATTTGTGACCCCGCTTGTGGTTCGGCAGGACTGCTCATTGAAGCAGCACGTCAAATAGGCGACCGCAATTACTCATTGTATGGAATGGAGGTTAATGGTAGCACTTGGGCATTAGCAAGAATGAATATGTTTCTACATGGTGCAGACTCAGCCAGAATCGAATGGTGTAATACTCTAACCTCTCCCGCACTGGTAGAAAATGATCGTCTAATGAAGTTTGACAACGTAGTGGCCAACCCTCCTTTTTCGCTGGATAAATGGGGGGCTGACGATGTCGAAGAAGATATCTATAACCGTTACTGGCGTGGCCTCCCACCTAAATCCAAAGCCGATTTTGCTTTCATTAGCCATATGGTAGAAGCTGCGGTTGAAAAAGAAGGGCGCGTTGCTGTAGTAGTACCAAACGGTGTACTTTTCCGTGGTGCGGCTGAAGGTAGAATTCGCAGGAAGCTTATTGAAGACAATTTACTAGACACCGTTATCGGCTTACCAGGAAATTTATTTCCTAGCACTAGTATTCCTGTTGCAATATTGATATTTGATCGCTCCAGAGAAAAAGGCGGTAAGAATGAAAAATGCAAAGATGTTTTATTTATAGATGCCAGCGGTAAAGAGCACTATCAAGCAGGTAAGAATCAAAACATCCTACTTGACGAACACATCAAGAAAGTTGTGTCTGCAGCGAGCGATAGAGTAGAAGTAGATAAATACGCTCACATTGCCTCTTTTGAAGAGATCAGGGAAAACGATTTTAATATCAATATTCCTCGCTATGTCGATACTTTTGAAGAAGAAGCAGAAATCGATGTTGAAGCTGTCCAATCTGAAATCAGCACTCTGGAAACAGAGCTAGTGGAAGTAAGACAGCAGATGAAAGACTTGCTGAAGGAAGTTGCCAAATCATGAAAATATTTGAGCATTCCTTTACGCAGGAGGGATTAAAATGAGTACATTAAAATGGAGTCAAGGAAGGGTTGATGACTTTTTTCTACTACAAAGAGGGTTCGATATAACTAAGGCCAACTCCACTCATGGGGATATCCCTGTTGTATCCTCATCTGGTCTATCCTATTTTCACTCTGAGTCAAAAGCTGTTGGGCCTGGGGTTGTCACAGGACGAAAAGGTAAACTAGGGTCGGTTCACTATGTGGAAGGTGAATACTGGCCTCATGACACAGCTTTATGGGTTAAAGATTTCAAACAGAATCTTCCTCGTTACGTATATTATTTCCTTCAAAATTTGAACCTGGAGAAATACAACGAGGCGCTAGCCGTCCCTACATTGAATAGAAATAATGTGCATAGATTGAAATGCTCTTTCCCATCCATTGAAGAACAGAAAGTAATCGTGAACTTACTCTCAAAATGGGACAGCGCTATAGAAAAAACTCAAGCCCTTGTTAAGGCTAAGACGACGCAACTTGAATGGCTAACAACAACCCTCATAAACAAAGCGGCATACAAGAGAGTTTCATCAAGAGAGTTCATGACTGAAGTCTCATCACGAAACAGAGAGAATAAAATATCTCGTGTACTCAGCGTCACTAATAAAAACGGTTTTGTTTTACCAGAAGACCGGTTTGAGCGGCGTGTAGCGAGCTCCAATGTATCCAATTACAAAATAGTTAAACAAGGGCAATATGCTTATAATCCATCTCGAATAAATGTAGGTTCTATAGCACGACTGGATGATTGGGGAGACGGAATACTAAGCCCAATGTATGTGGTTTTCAAACTTGATGAGGCAAGAGTTTGCAGTGAATACTTCTCACATTGGCTGCGCTCTAGTGAAACTCGTCAACGCATAAGAAACAAGGCTCAAGGGAGCGTACGTGAGACTGTAAACTTTAGAGATTTAGGTTCTATTCAGATTCCGATACCTTCTCAAGAAGAACAAAAATCAATTAGTGGTCACCTAAATACGGCTCAAAGAGAAATCAGCTTGCTTAATAAGTTAGTTGACAACTACCTCACGCAAAAAAGAGGCCTTATGAAAAAGCTCCTGACTGGCAACTGGCGTATAAAGAATAGTACGGAGGTGGCTTAATGAAAGACTTAACTCCAAAGCTCGATACTGAAGCTCGTCGTATCGAAGAAGATAGCGAGCATTCAGCGAAGGGGCATTTTAATGCTGCAGACAGATGGAGTCGATACCACCTGGCTGTAGGACTGCCTGCCGCGATACTAGCAGCCATCGCGGGAGGTACGGCCTTTAATGATATGCCAGAGCTAGCGGGAAGCTTAGCGATATTGTCTACGGCATTAACAACAATTTTAACTTTTCTTAAGCCTTCGGAAAGGGCAGAAAATCATAAGTCTGTCGCAGGACAGTACTTAGCATTGAGAAATCAAACTCGTATTTTTAGAGAGATTGACCTGACGGAGGAAGGGTTTAATGATTTGACGAAAAAACGACTCATTGGCTTAGCTACACATAGAGACGAACTAAACCAGTCGTCTCCAAATACTAGCCGGAAGGATTATGAACTAGCAAAAGCAGATATTGACTCTGGATTCAGTCAATACAAAGCAGATAAGGAGGTATCATGAGCATTAATAGTCACCTTACACGCTTAGCTAACAAGGCAATAGTCAGAGACAGCGAAAGAGAAAGTATTAACCGTTCGTTAAGCACTTTACGAACCAGACTTAATGCTTACTTTGGAACCGGTATTAATAAACAGCTAGTTTTTGGGTCTTTTAGTCGTGGCACTATCCTGCCGAGAGCAATGGACACTCGATCGGATGTCGATTATATGGTTGTATTTTCAGACACATCATTTAAACCACAAACTTATCTTAACCAACTAAGAACCTTTGTTGAGAAGTATTATGGACGCTCTGAAATAACACAGTCTAACCCTACAATTGTACTAACGCTAAATCATATACGGTTTGAGCTTGTTCCTGCAATTGATAGCATTTGGACGGGACTTCAGATTCCTGCCAAGGCAAGTGATTACCAAGATTGGATAGACACAGACCCTACAGGATTTAACCAGACGCTTACAACGGCAAATCAATCTAACAATAACTTTATTAAGCCTTTAGTTAGATTAGTTAAGTATTGGAACGCGTGTAACAACTATCCATTCGAGTCTTATGAACTAGAGCAGAAGGTTGTGAATCATGGCTTTTGGTTGCTCAACTTACTAGGCACTGCACAATTAAAAGAATACTTTTATAGTTTCATGGAGGAATTGGAAGTTGGCTTCTTTGCTCCGCAATGGAAACAAGAAGCGCTTAAGAAAACTAAGGGAATTATACAAGAAGCGAAAGTACAAGAGCGCAATGGTTACCCTGCTACGGCAGAATCAACCATTGTTCGTTTACTACCGACAATCACAGCTTTGGTATAAGGGGGATATGATGAGTGATAGTAATATTGATAGCTTTCGATTTAACGAAAAATACCTTTCTCAAATCCCAGCATTACAACAGCTTATAAATTTAGGTTACAACTACCTTACAGCAGAACAAGCACTTGTAGAGCGCAGCAATCGCACCTCGAATGTTTTACTTGAAAATATTCTCCGAGAACAGCTGAAAAAGATAAATGGCATTAATTATAAGGGTGGTGATTATCTTTTTAGCGAAGAGAACATTCAGTCCGCAATTCAGAAACTTAAGAACTTTAATTACGATGGCTTGCAAAAAACTAACGAAGCGATTTATGACTTAATCACTTTGGGAACGGCAATGGAGCAAAATGTTGAAGGCGACTCCAAAAGCTTCACCTTGAATTACATCGACTGGAAAAAACCTAGTAATAATGTATTTCATGCTGTTGCAGAATTCAGTGTTGAACGGGCTCGCAGTACCGAGACAGTTAGACCTGATATTCTGTTGTTTGTTAACGGTATCCCATTTAGCGTTATTGAGTGCAAGTCACCCAAAATTGATGTCGAACAAGCTATTTCACAAAACATTCGAAATCAAGGGGATGAGTATATCGCACGTCTCTTCACCTATGTTCAGCAAGTCGTCGCTGTCAATAAAAACGCAGCACAATATGCCACTGCAGGCACTCCAAAAAAATTCTGGGGTGTCTGGAAAGAACAAGAAGACTACGAAGCTGAGGTCAATAAATGCATTAACAAGCATCTCAGCAATGACAACAAAGATAAACTTTTCTCCGGAGAATTCGCAGTTGCCAGAAAATTCTTTGATGAACTTGAAAGTGAGGGAGAGCGCTTAGTCACGGAGCAGGATAAATCTATCTTCAGCTTGTGTCGGCCTGAAAGATTACTAGACATTGTGTACCGCTTTACTCTCTTTGATGGGGGTATAAAAAAAGTAGCTCGTTACCAGCAATATTTCGTTATTAAATCGACAATAGCTCGAATCAAAAAATTAGGTTCTAAAGGAAGTCGACAAGGTGGTGTTATCTGGCATACACAAGGTTCGGGAAAATCTTTAACAATGGTAATGCTAACCAGAGCTATGGCCTTGGATTCTAAACTGGTTAACCCTAGGATAATTTTAGTTACTGATAGAGACGACTTGGACAAGCAGCTTGGGAACACGTTCGTTGCATGCGGTCTAAGTAAAGAACGCGCCACATCTGGCCGTAATCTAGTTAAACACTTGAAAGATAAGATTGGTCTTATCACTACTCTAATTCACAAGTTTGACAAAGGCTGGATTGCCGAGAAATATGTAGATGAATCACACGATATTTTCGTTCTTGTAGATGAAAGCCATAGAACCAACTTTGGCTCTTTAGCAGCACGTATGCGACAAATGCTACCTAACGCTTGTTTTTTAGGGTTCACTGGTACACCTTTACTTAAGAAAGAAAAAAATAACTTCGCAAAGTTTGGCGGATTAATTGAACCGCATTACACAATTAAACAAGCCGTTGCAGATGAAGCAGTTTTGCCTTTGTTATATGAAGGTCGACATGTGGAAATGGAGCAAAATCAAGCTGCTATTGACCTTTGGTTTGACCGTCATACATCTTCGTTAAGTAAAGACCAGAAAGCTGATCTGAAGAAAAAATATGCACGAGCAGAAATGCTTAATAAAGCAGATCAAGTAATCTATATGCGAGCATTTGATATAAGCGAGCATTTTAGAGCTAATTGGCAGAATACAGGTTTCAAGGCACAGCTTGTAGCACCCGGCAAACCTGCGGCTCTTAGATACCAAGAATTCTTGAATGATATCGGAATGGTGAACTCAGAAGTTATAATATCTGGTCCTGATACTAGAGAAGGTCATGAGGAAGTTGATGAGGGTCCTACGGATAAAGTAGGTAAGTTCTGGGAAAAGATGATGAAGCGCTTTGGTTCTGAGGAGGAATATACTAAGCAAGTAATCAATCAATTTAAACACGGTGATGATCCTGAAATATTAATTGTTGTAGATAAACTTTTGACTGGTTTTGATGCACCTAGAAACACAGTCTTATATCTGTGCAGAACACTCCGTGAGCATACTCTTTTACAGGCAATTGCTCGAGTCAATCGTTTATACGAAGGCAAAGAGTTTGGATATATTGTTGATTATGCTAGCGTGCTTGGTGAGCTTGATGATGCACTGACCATGTATGAAGCATTTGAAGGGTTTGATGAGGACGATCTAGCGGGAACGCTCACTTCAATTAATGAAGAGGTATTCAAATTACCACAGCGATATTCCGATTTATGGGATTTGTTCAAGGAAGTAAAAAACTCTAAAGATGAAGAAGCTTATGAAGTCCTGCTGGCTGACGATGAGCTTCGTGAAGAATTTTACGAGTGTTTATCTGCGTTCAGCAAAACACTTGCAATCGCACTTTCTTCTGAACAATTCGTAATGGGTACAGACGAAAATAAATTGAAGAATTACAAGAATGATTTGAGGCGTTTTCAAAACTTGAAAGCGGCAGTAAAGTTGCGATACGCTGAAGCTATCGAGTATCGTGACTACGAGCCCAAAATCAAGAAATTACTTGATACGCACATTCTTGCAAATGAAGTTACTCAACTCAACGAACCCGTAAATATTTTTGATGATAAAATGTTCAACATGGTCAAAGAAGAACAAGGGGTTTATCAAACCAAAACGACCGCATCAAAAGCCGATACGATCGCTCACGCAACAAAACGTACACTCTCTGAAAATATGGATGAAGACCCCGCATTTTATGAGAAGTTTTCAAAGCTTATCCAGGAGGCAATTGATGATTTTAAGGCCAAGAGGGTTTCGGATCTAGAGTATCTAAACCGTGTCATTGATATTCGCAATAAGGTTGCAACAAAACAACACGACGATGTTCCGGACAGCATACGAGATAACGATGAAGCGTGCGCCTATTTTGGATTAGTGAAACCCTACTTTGAACAGAGTGATTTGGATGATGCGCAAATTGACCTAATAGCTTCTGAAACATCGCTTGCTATTCAAGGAATTATTGACAAGCACTGGAAGGTAGATTTCTGGGATGATACAGACATTCAAAAAGCTTCCATGAACGATATCGATGACTTCCTTTATGACAATGTGAATGAAAAATACGAGTTATCTTTAAGTTTGGAAGAAATGGACGAGATCATTGAACGAACAATGCAAGTTGCCAAGCATAGGAGAGATTCTTGATGTCGGTGACTAAACATTCTGTTAGCTATGGTGGAAGTGAGATACTCTTTCAGCTTAGACTATCAAAACGGAAGTCACTTGAAATATCCGTGCATCCAGATAAATCTATATTTGTTAAAGCGCCAGAAAAGACACCACTTAATATTGTTGAAGAGAGGGTGAAAAAGCGTGCTCGCTGGATCAAACGTCAGGTAAGGTATTTCGGCCAGTTTGATCCTAGAACCCCTACAAGAAAATTGGTCAGTGGAGAAAGCCATCTATACTTAGGAAAAAAATATCGTCTTCGATTAGAAGAAGGCGAGGTTGAAAGCGTACGATTACGAAGTGGATTTATCACCATTGAATCAAAAGAATTAACTTTCAAAAATATCGAAAAATTACTCAACGAATGGTATCGAACCAAAGCGGATCTATATATTAATAAAACGTTTATAGACTGTTGGGCTAAGTTTCGAAAAAAGGAACTTGATCGACCGACAGTCAGAATAATGAAACTAAAGAAACGTTGGGGTAGCCTTTCAAAAGCTGGAACATTATCCATTAATGTCGACCTTATTAAGGCTCCTAAAGAGTGTATAGAATATGTAATTATTCATGAGCTTTGTCATTTAGTACACCATGATCACTCAACGGAGTTTTTTAACTTACTGGAGCGCTCGTTACCAGACTGGGTTAAACGAAAACATAAGCTCGAAATGGCTTTAGTTTGATCCCTTTCAACTCGACGAATCGACAACCTGACGATTACGACAGGTCGTCATACATCCCATCACTGAATCAACCCAGATTTTAAGCATATATCAAAAACATGAGCCCCAAAGCCATAACTTTTCGGGCCTAAAATTCACAAACAAGTTATTAGCCCCAGTTTTCAACTGGATTAACTAAAACTCTACTTGTGAAACATTTTCAAACGCCGGTCAGTAACCTGTCTGGCGTTTTTGTTTTTGGAGAATTGATATGTACCCTTCCCGTTTCAAATTCAATAAACGCCAAATTGATAGCCTACCTGCGACACCCGAAGACAGCCGTAGCCGTGAGACAGAGTACAGCGACGAGGCTAGCACTGGTCTTCGCCTGATAGTTAACCGTCAGGGGCGTAAGCGCTTTCTCTTCCGTTATACCTATCTCGGAAAAAAGCGTAGCTTGCAGATAGGTGAATTCGGTCCAATTGATATTAATGCCGCTCGTCTTAAGGTCTCTGAGTTTAAGCGCCTGTTGGCCGATGACATTGACCCCAAGCAACAGCGCGATGAAGCCAGAGCGATACTTAACTTTAAGGAGTTTGGCGAGTTACATTACATGCCTTATGCCAAGGTGAATAAGCGAAGCTTTAGAAATGACCAGTCTATTCTTGAAAAGCATATCTACCCAGTTTGGGGAGAAAAACGCTTAACTGAAGTCTCTCAGCACGATGTGCAGAAGTTCCTTGATAAGATTGGAGGTAGCTTAAAACCTGCCAGTATCAACCGGATATTGAGCTTGGTTCACCGTATGTTCAAACTGTCGGTTGAGTGGAACTTTGCCCCGCAAACCTTGACTAACCCAGCAGCAGGTATTCGTAAGCTCAAAGAGAATAACCAAAGAGAACGCTTTTTAACCAAAGCTGAGTTCGACCGGTTCCTGGCTGCTTGTGACGCTGAGGAGTCCCGAACGCCTGCCAATGCGATTAAATTGGCTGTGCTATCTGGGATGCGTATTGGCGAAATCCTATCGGCACAGTGGTGCAACCTGAAGATAGTTGATGGCCGTGGCAGCTTGTACCTGCCGCATACTAAATCAGGCTTTAGCCGTACAGTGTTGTTAAACGATGCTGCGCTCGAAGTGGTGACTGCTCAAAAGGCACAAAAGCAAGCCGGTAATCCGTTTATGTTCCCCAGTAAGCTTACCGGTAAAGCCATTCATCGACCTAAGAAGGCTTTTGTTCGAATCAAGAATGTAGTCGGCAATATTGATGACCTACGCATTCATGATTTACGCCACACCTTTGCCAGCATCATTATCAACCTCGGCGCAACTTTGTACGAAGTTCAATATTTGCTCGGACATCATAACCCGCAGACATCAACTCGATATTCTCACCTGTCTACTGACCGGTTAAGGGAAGTGTCAGGGCGTATGTCTAAGTTGGTCAAAGGCGAAGTTACTGCCGAACCTGAATCAGTAGAAGACAAATCAGAGGATAAACAAAACAAGCCCGATAAGCCAAAGTTAACCGCCGCCTGAACTAGTACAAAAACCAACCACATCTAGATAACTCAAATCATTTAATCAGCCGTTCTTTCTTCATTGAGGGAACGGCTTTTTTATTGCGTTTGGGTTTATCTATAGAACCTGAATAAGGAGAAAGCCACCATGCAACTTATCACCCATTGGTCAGAGATATCTAACCTGCCAATTCCCCATCAAGTACAACGAGAGCTACTCAAGCTACTCATTGAACCCTTCTATAATGAGCCTAAAGCAGAGCACTTCTGGCAAACCTACGGCAATAGTCTGGTGCTATTTTCAAGCGACGACACTATTGAAAGCTTTGCACTTTCATACGACAAGTCGTCGGATGTTGAGTCAGAAAGAATTCCTGAAGAGCTAAGAAACAAAATTAACTTTTCACTCAGTTATCCCGAGTTCACCGATTCACTCCCCCAAGACTATAAGTTATCACTCACCATCATGAACGACGAAGGCACAGGTTGTTATCTTTTATATGCTCCCGAATGTCCATTGGTTGAATTGATCGGTATAGGCTTTGAGTAGCTATGGCTGTTAATTCGAGTTCTACTACCAAATTAGATATTGATATACACGCCTTCTTTCGAAAACTCAAATCAGTCAAAGGAGAATCAAAACTCATCTTAAAGGCGCTTACTCTATTCTACGTTTTATGTGACGCCGACGTACCTGTATGGGTAAAAGCAATCTGCACCTCAGCACTTATTTACTTTATTAATCCCTGGGACCCACTCGGCCCAGATCCATTTGTATTTGCCGATGATATCGCCATTCTAGCCACAGCCCTTTCTAGCCTCAGCAACTACATTAAATCCACTCATACCCAACAAGCCAAGCAACAACTAAATCAATTTAACTAGGAGAATTAAACTATGGTTAACAAAACCAAAACTAATGTAAAAGAAATCAAACCAGCAGTCGAGAAAGCAATTGAAAACAAGTTAAATATCGTTCTAAAAGGCAAAGCACCCAAGCTAAACCCAACCAGCAAAGACTTTATTCACTTTGAAATCAATCGTGATAAGAAGGTACTAACCTTGCGAATAACCAGTAATGAAGGCGGTGGATTATTCTCAAAAGAATGGATTAAGGTCGATGAAATTTTAACCACTTTAGGTTCAATCAAGTCACCAACCGAACCATTCAATTCAACTATCTTCAAGCCACTATTTTCCAGCGGTAGCGCCAACAACGTTTCTTTTCTGGCAGCTATTCTAAGGTCAAAAGAAATAGCTTTGATTGCTGCTGTACCGTCCAAAATGTACTCCCATCAACTCAGTGTCAACTTCGCAGAAAATAGAAAGAAGCTGCTAGCGTTGACAGCTAAATAAAGCCCAAGAATTATCCGTTTCATAGCAAGTCCTTTCACTTACCTTGTTACTCAACAACTCAAAAGGAATTACATAATGAAAGCATGTTATGGGCACTTCTATTGATTTTCTAAAATTGGAAAACACCTTAACCGATTGGCTAAGGTGTCTTTTTTTTTTCATTTGATAAGCCGCCAAGTCGTCACTTCGACAGGTCTGCGGATTGGGAGTCGGTGGGCTTTGAAGTGTTTGTATGAAAATGGAAATTCATCAGTCGCTGAGCCAACTAAAGCAAGCAATTACTTACTTGAAGAGTCACCACCCGACGACTTGTCGTTCCGGCGCATATCCGGTCTTTTGATTCCCTATTTACTTTGAATCCCCAAATAAAGATACTTTTCACACAGAAAAAATACTATCCATTTAGGAAGATCCCTCAAAATGGTATCTATCAGTGTTCGTTTCTTTCACAGCCCTAAACGGTGAATCTTTACTTAGTAATTCATCAATTACCTTGTCCTGAACCCAAGGGGACTCGTTATAGCACCATTCAATATCTTGCCACGCGCCATCAGATGCCATAAACGAAACACCTATCGCTTTAAAAGCCTTTAAATCGTACTTATTTCCCAGCGTAAGGTTTATTAAAAACTCTCTTCTTCCTTCCGCTTCATTTTTCAGCAAAGGCAAAAACAAAAATGCGCACCCTGTTCTTGGAGCTAGAAACCTATATGGCTTTACTGATTCGTTATTCTTAGCCGCGTTCCACGAGAGCATGAAACGTTCTTTAAATATAGTTAGCTCATTTCGCATAAGCTTTGCGATTTCTTTAACTATATAATAATAGTCTGTCGGCCCTGTTTCACCAACCATTCTATCGGGAAATAACTTAATTATACCTGTCATATCCCATGAGTCTGTTGTTCTATCTAACTTAGATAGGTAAGCCGTAAACTCTTCTGATGGCGCACTGATGTTATCCCCTGATAAATATTGACCTAGAATTGCAGGTTCTGATAACAGGTTAACTTTCTCACCATGCTCATTGAACAAATCACTTCGAAACTCTAAATATGCCGCAAGTTCAAATGGCGTAACCAAATAGTGAACAACTCCCAGATAGTCGTGGGCCTGAAATATATGGATAAGACCCGCTGTTTTACTTATGTGATACTTAGTACTTTGACATTCTTTAGGGAGAACTTCTGAAGATTTATGGATTACTAGCTTGTTAATAGTTGATAGAGCTGCTGTAGTTATATTTTGGCTATCTCCCCTATTATTTGAGAGGGTAACATCTTGGAAGTCACTAATATATGAAAGAGTATCTCTAATTTGCTTCGTCGCAGCTTTAAGTACCTTTTTCTTAAACCACTTT